>JGI24019J35510_1001198_pt1 | contig 11028 bp, 17 predicted proteins | sample Deesub1362B_J571_FD_35510 | JGI IMG/M metagenome (IMG submission 35510) | reverse complement strand
CGGATTCGTAGTCTTATGAACTTTTTGCTCTATCCTCTTTTGTCTCAATATCTTCTTTCAGGATTTCTTCAGTAATTGAGCACAGTTTTGAGACTGCTTCTCTCTGTCTTCTTAGCTCAGGATGTGCATACTTCAAAGTCGTTCGAATATCAGCGTGACCGAGCACTGCTTTTGCAGTTGCGAGGTCATATTCAGTTGAAATTAGCGTTGAAACAGTATGTCTGAGCGTATGGAATGTAAAATCTTGAATATTTGTTAGTTTTCTAATTCGATTGACACTTCGCTTCACGATATCAACTTTTCTTCTTATGAGTGGAAAGACATAATCATCCTTTGAATTCTGTCTCTCAATAATTTTCTGTGCAATTTCATTAAGGGTTACGATTTTGACTTTCTTTGAGCTTAAGCCTCTACGTCGCCATTTCGTCTCGATGACTGGAAGGAAAACGAGATTTTCTTTGATTTGACTTTTCTTCAAATTCAGAATCTCGCTTAATCTCATGCCTGTATTTAGTGCGAAGAGAATTAAGTCAAATATAATCCGCTGTGTCTGGCTTCGTGGATTTTTCTGAATTTCTTTTGCAGCCGAGAGCACTTTTCTAATCTCTCTTTTTGTCAGAGCTCTACGTTCGCTTGATTCAACAAAGGTTCTATAATACTTGACGACTGGATTTTCTTTCAAAAAACCTTCTTCAATAGCGAGATTGAGAAAGTGTTTTAGCAACGAGAAATAGCGATTCACAGTTGTCTCTTTCTCGATTCTCTCACGCTCGAGGAGGAAGTTTTCGAGCTTCTCGATTTCTCGCTTTGAAATCTGAGAAAGTAGCGGATTATTCAAGCATTCATTCATAATTTCAAGTCGTCTCAGATCAAGCTCGAGAGTCTTCTTGTATTTTTTCAATTCTCTATATCGCTCTTTGAATTCGAGAAAAGTGATTTCTTTTCGTGGTGAGTAGTTAAGTCCGAAATGATGAGCGAGAATTTCTTCTTCAACTTGTCGCAAACGTGCAGAAAGTAAGTACTCCTGACCTTTTCTAATTCTTAGTGATTTTCGATAGACTTTTCCCTCGATTTGTTTTTTGAAGTAATACCAGTTGTTGCGAAGAAAGATACCCATGCGTTAGTCGCATTCTTGCCATGTTATTTCATAACTCCAAGTAGCAACTTGAGCTCTCNGGACTTCTGTATAGCATTCGAAACTACTCGTTTGACCCGGCGCAAGATCAACTGAATTGACGAATGTAAAATCAGTACCTATCACATTGCCTTGAGCGTTTTTCATTGTGAAAGTAATTTTGACAAAGCATGCTTTAGCGTTTCCGATGTTCTTAATTTCGCCTAAGAACTTGATGTCGCCTTCGTAGTCTTCTGTAACCGTGATTTCGCCAACTATCACACAGTTGGCTTCTTTCTTCTCAAATAAGCTTTTGCAGTTGATAAGAAAAAGAAGGCTTATTAATAGAGTTATAGAAATTATTTTTCGCATTAGCCCTCCTTTCTTTTATTTTTTCTTCTCTTCGCCTAAAATTACTCGTTTGATGTCTTCAAGTGAGCCAGTAATAAGCGTGACTTCTCTTACTCTTCGCTCTGANACGCCGAAAAATTCTGAAATATTACAATCGAGGGCGTTTGCAATTCTGAACAACAAATCAATCGTATAATTGAAACGCCCTCTTTCGATTCTACTTATTGTGTCTTTTGCAACTTTGATTTTCTTTGCTAACTCGTCTTGTGTTAAGCCTGCTTTCTTTCGTTTAATTTGTATTGCTAAGCCGATGTCCCTCTTTGTCGTCATTGTCCTTATATAACATAATTGAACGAAAATGAAAAATTTGAAATTTTAGCATAAAAAGACTTGACAAGTTGAAAATTAGTCATTATATTTATAACTGCAATGAAAAATGATGATTTAACTGAATTAGTCGAAAGATTTAAGGAATTTATTTTTGAGCGAGATTTGACATACCAACAAGTTGCTCTATTATTACGTATTTCACGCTCAACTGTCTCAGATATTTTGAGCGGTCGACGGAAAAAAATCTTACTTCGGACTGAATACAAAATCCGAAAATTGATAGAAAGAGGGGGTAAATGACTTGGCTTACAATTAGCGACCTCTCTTCTTTGCCAGAGGTGAATCTTTCTAAGAGTTCTATCTATCGTCTCATCCATCAATTTCCCACTGAGTTTAGAGTTCGAAAAATTCACGGCTGTGTGTTTCAAGTCGAACTCAATTCTTTTCTTCGCTTTCTCAAACAGTTTGAAAATCATCCTAAGTATTTTTCTCAATTTAAGAAATTAAATCAAATCAAAATAATTTCATGAGGTTGAGCCTTGAATATCAACCTTAAAGACGAAAAAGAAAAATTTTATGACGTCCTTCAGCGTACCGTCTATGGCTATATAGGCGGTCTTAAAAGCCTCTCCTCTCAATTTGGCTGCGACATCTCGCAGTTCTCACGCATGTCGTCGCCTTTTCACAAAATACAATTCCCGCCCTATTGGATCAAACCTCTTATGAGCATTACGAATAATTATATACTTCTCGAGTACTTCTCTGAAGGCTCGCCTTTTGAACTCAAACTCAAAGAGCCGACGAGAAGAGAAGTAATCGAGAAGTTTTTGGAAACAGTTGAGGCAATCAAAAGACTCCCTCAGGAAATGAGGAAAGTCTTAGAAATAATCTTGAAAGAGGGAGGAGGAAATGAGGGTCTGTCCTAATTGTGGTTATCGTCAAATCGAGAGGGAAGCAAAATATTGCTTCTTCTGTAATTTCCCTCTATGGGACTTGATTGAATGCTTCCTTCTCGAAATCTTCACGAAGGGAGGTGGTAATCACCCAGAATAAAGGTCGGAGGGAGAAATCTTTGCTCTCGCAGTCGAGATAGACTGCGGGAGCATAAAAAAAATAAAAAACTAAAAAAAGGAGGAGGGAATGGAGAAAAAACTACAAGAAAAGTTTAACATGAAGGGAAAGAAAAGTCAACAATTAAGTACCGAACTAATTCAAGTAGATTTCGGGGAAATTTTCATTAAGCGAGAAGGAGATAGAGTCCTCGAGCCTTTCTCTGCTCGTGTAACTCTCTCGGCATCGAAAGGCGAACTTTACGAAATTTCAAAATCGTGGCGAATCTCTGCCGATGGCTATCTCAAACTCAATAAGATTGCTTCAATCTCAATCATCTCGCCTCANGTCATCATAGTTGATGGCGTTGAGCGTCCAAATCCCTATATCGAAAGAGACAGGGAAACAAAAGCAATTCAGACTGTAAATATCCGAAAAGTTGGGATAGGCTACTCGCCAGTCGGAAATNTTGTTGCTATTGATAACACACTCTTCTATAATGTCTACACTTACTTTCTCCAATCACTTCAAGCAAAAGCAAAGATNAANCCAAAATGTGCTCGACTCGGAACGAATAACATCCAACCTCAGGAAGCGGGTTCTTGGGTTTTCTTTCCGATAGAGCCTCCAGTCGGTTTGTGGGTTAATCTTGATGACAAAGATATTGTCAAAGCATTTGAGGATCACGTACAACGTCAGCGTTTCGGCGATAGAATCGCTCAGAAAATCGTAACTCGAAATGTACTCCGTTCACATCCTGCAATAGGNGTCTCTCAAGTCTCGGTCTCAAAAAAAGGAAACGACACAATTGCACTTGTGCGAGTCTATGGTTATCGTCGTTCGCTTACAACTACTGAAATAGGCGAGATCGCAAGAAAAGTCGAACGAGGCGAAGAGATTGAGGAAGTCGAACACATTGAGGAAGTGGCGGCGGTTGATGTTGCTGAGGAAGAGAAGATCATAGAGGAGACTCGGAAAGAAGAAGAAAAAGAAGAAGATTTGTTCTCAAGGAGGGTGACTAATGAAACGAGAAATACAGAAAAAACTAAGTGAAAAAGATTTAGATTTTCTAATCAAAGAAATCGAGAGTCGCATTTCACAGGCTCTCGATGCTTATATTGAATCTGAAATCAGAATCTCAAAAAGAAATGCAAATTGGGCATCTGACTTGGCACACCCTTGTNTNCGTTATCTCGTCTACTCCCGCTTAAATTGGCGTGATAAGGCGACACCATCACGGGAGTTGATGTTNAGATTCAGAGAAGGAAATGATCAGGAGCGCAGTATTCGCCGAATGCTCGAAAATACTGANAAGATTGAATTGATCAGATCACAGGAATTTTTCGAATGGGAAAAATTCCAAATCGTCGGACGAGTGGACGGCTTTGTTAGGCTCAAAGACTTTCCACTTAGAGAAGTCCCGGCNGAATTCAAATCTATAAGTCCTTACCACTGGTCGATCATGACATCAATAGAAGCAATCAAAAATCACAAATCATATTGGATTCGTCGAGTCGTCGCTCAGCTGAATATCTATCTTTTGATGACAGGTTACGAACTTGGCGTTTTAGTANTCAAGACATTTGGCAAGAAACCACGAATACTCGGAATGAAGATTGACTGGGAACTCGGCGAAGAGCTCCTTCAGAAAGCTGAGAAAGTGAATGAATATGTCCGAAAAGGCAAATATCCAGATCGAATTAACTATAACTCTGAAGTCTGTATGAATTGCGGATTTGAGCATCTTTGTATGCCTTTGGATCATGTACAGGATTTCATTGATGACGAAAAGACGCTTCAGAAGCTCTATCGCTGGGCTGAACTCAGAGAAAAAGCTCAAGAATTTCAGCGACTCGACAAAGAGCTCAAGAAGACTTTCAAAGGAAAAAACATCATAGTAGGCGGAGATTTCGAAATTATATCGAAGGAAATCGAAATGACTATCTATCAGTTTCCTGAAGAAATCAAGAAGCAATTCGCAAAAAAACGCAAATACTGGAGGGTCGAAATCAATGAATTATAGAAAGCCCTCATTTCCCCATTTTCTCCTATATAGGAGGAGCTCGGGGCGAATGCAAAGACCTCAACATGCCAAGACCCCGTATATTGAGGCGAATGGGTCAAGCCCTGAGCTCCTCTTTTTTTGGAGGTGATAATGCGATTTAAATTCGAGAAGAAAGCTCAGAAATTATTGGATCAGTTAGGGAAATCCGAACAAAAAGAAATTCTTTGGAATGTATATTTCTCTTCTCTAATTATTGCTTCAGTCCTCTATCCTGATAAAGAATCATTTTTCTGTCTTGGTTGGGTTGCTGGCTTTGAAATAGGTTATGACACAGGAAAAATGTCAGAAAAAAAGATTAATTTTTTTCAAGAACGAAAAAAGCATATCAAACGCATTTTAGAAAATCTCGATGCACCCTTCAGAGCCGCATTACTTTATGCTTCATATAGCTCAATTCTTGGAGTCCTTGATAAGACAAGATTAGAGCTGCTCAGTTTATTCTCGGATGTTCCTTCCTATGAGACTCAAATTATGAGAAATCTCCTTGATCAAGTGCGAAAGGAGATTGGGAGAGATGCCAAGAAAAAGAATGATTGATCCAGAATTNTGGAGTGATGAGGAAATAGGTCAATGGTCAATCGAGGCAAGACTATTCTATATAGGCCTTTGGAATTTTGCAGACGACGAGGGACGATTGAAAGCACATCCAAAATTGCTGAAAGCTCAGATTTTTCCTTATGATGAGAAAATTAACGTTGAAAAATTGATGCAGGAGGTCTCCAAAAAGGTACTTTGGTATAAAATTAATNATCAGCAATATGGATGGATCAAAAATTTCACAAAACACCAAACAATTAATCGCCCTTCAAAATCAAAGCTTCCGCCACCGCCAGAGGATGTGAAAAATCAATTCATTGAAGCTTCAGTGAATATTCACGAACATTTCAATGAAGACTCACGCCTAAATAAAAAAGAAAAGAAAAAGAATATAAAAGAAAATAATAATATATATACTATACTCGAACACTGGAACTCAAAAAACATCAAAAATCTCGATTTTAAAAAGGAAACGAAGGTCAGAGAGAAAACTATCAAAAAACTTCGAGTATGGCTAAAAGACTACTCTTCTGACGAAATTATAGAGGCTATTAATAATTATGCATTCATAATTTCAAATCCTGATAAATTCTTTTTCACCTACAAATGGCAATTATGGGAGTTTCTTGATAGAGGATTAGTAAATTTTCTGACGAAAAATAAGCCTTTTGAGAATTTTAGGAAGGATCGCCGAGAAAAAGCATCTCAGATAGGNAAGNCACAGAAGAAACCAAAGNNAATCGAACAATTAGAGAGAGAATTCAATGAGAAGATTAAGCCGAAAATCATCAAAGAGATTCTAAAAAAGCAATCTGAAGACGAACTCAACTTTGAAGAACTTTGTAGACTCGACGAAACGCAAAAAAATTATATTAGGCAAAAATTGAAACAGCATAAGGGATTTAAATGCGATTTATCAGAATTAAAAACGATATAATCAATTTAGAAGAGGTGGGATTAATTCATATATTCGAAAATTCGATAAGTATATATTTCAGCGAGGGGCCTCCGCTTCGTTATTACAATTTCAAAGAAAAGGAGAAAGACTCTGGCTTAGAATTGAGCTATAAAGAACTCGAAGAGCTTAAAGAGAAACTTCAAAATCCCCCATATTTTAGACATTCATGTTTTTATCGATTAGGAGGAAATAATGTTTCTATCCCTTAAGATGTCAAAACCAAGAAGAGGAGGGAGTCGTAAAAACACTCCGCCAAACCCTTCAAAACCCCCTCTTTGGTTGCCTGAAAGGAGGAAAACCCTCTCCTCTTTAATCTGTCCGGCTCCCTCCTCTCTTTACATAGATCAGGAGGTGAGTAATGAAGGAAAAAGAACTTAACTGGAGGGCTTTTGTTTATTTTGCTCTCCTCGTCTACTGTCTTGGTTGTTGGGCAGCTGTGATTTTCCTTCTTTATCTAATTTTCGGGAGGTAAATCATGAACGAAAATGAGAAAAAACTCACAGAAGAAGTGAGAGAAAAAATTTCACTTTCTCAACGGATGAATGTTATTAAGCGTGAAGTGGTGCAAGAAAACAAACGTTGGTGGTTTAAGTTCGTCGCAGTGCCGATAGCTCTGCTTTGTCTCATTATAATCGCAGCGTCATATCTTTCATATTTTACATGGAAACATTCACAAGAAACTGAGAAGCGATTCAAATCACAACTTCGTGAAATTGCACTTAAAGCTGAAGCTTCGCTCAGAGCTGCGGCTGACATTAATTACTTCTCAAATATAATTCTCACAATTGACGAAATTACAAATCACTCACTTTCGCATAATGAAGTGACTGAAGTTGCGTTCATGATCTACTCATTCGACCGTCGTATGTCTCCACTCTGTGGTTATGATGCTGCTATCTGTATTGCTCAAATTCTCAAAGAAAGTCATGGCAATATCTACGCAGTCTCTCGCACAGCTGATAGAGGACTCTGGCAGCTTCATGACCCGACAGGAAAGCGACTCTTTCGTCAGCTTGGTTTTGGTGTTTCAAATTATTACAAAGATGTCTATGATCCCATCAAAAATACCAGAGCAGCATTGTTTCATATCGAAAAAGAACTCTATCCCTACTGGACAAATCCCGTACAAGATCATCGAGGCCGAATAATTCGAGAAGCAATTCGAGACAAAAATCTTTTGCTTTTTCTCATGGTTCACTCATATCGATGGGGCACTGAAGCGACTGAACTCTTGCGCACTTCTTACTTTCGAAAAGATATGCCGGGTGCTGCGTATACAATGGACATCATTAATCGTGCAGTTGAAATAAGAAAAGAGCTCAAAAAGAAGGAGCTGAAACTATGATTATCGGAACTTCTGTCTATCAGCTTATTACTTTTCGAATGAAAGACATTAAGTGGTTCTTAGAAAACGTCAAAAAGAATGGCGGAAATGCAACAGAAGTTTTTCTCATCTTCTCATGGCAAGATGGCTGGCGCTACTCACCTTTTCAAATTGTCAATATGCTTGACCAGAAATGCCCGCTCTACGATCTCACGAAATGGAATGAAAGGATTTGGTCAAAATGGCGTGAAATCTTTCGCTACTGCAAGAGATTAGCTCTTACGATTATTATTCGAATCCACGATTTTGTTTCAATCAAAGACAGAGAGTACAGATATCATCTTCCATTTAGAACTTGTGTACAGCGAATGGAAGGAAGGCTCACGGGCGGTCTCTGGGGTATTCCTATTAGACGTTATTATCACAGACTCAACAAACGACTCGTTACGATGCTCAACAACATCGGCGTCGACTACTATCTCGTGCCTATGAATGAGGCGGGTTATCTCGCTGATCCCGGCGATACAGAGAAGACAATAGAAAAGAAAGTCATCGAGTTTCACAACTGGTATATTCAAGACTTGATTGATCTCGGATGTCCAAAATCAAAAATCATAATTTCGACTTCGTGGGGCTTTCAAACCCTCAAAAAGCAAGGCTGTGTCATGGAAATTCATGGCGTCAATTCACCTCAGCGACTAAGATGTCTCGTTCAGAAATATCAGGAAGTAATCGAAATAGAGCGACTCTTTCCAAATGGTGACGGCATCGATCCCTATGCGCTCGGTCGTCGTGGCGACAAATCTTGGAAGCGTGAGCCTTCGGTGAAACAAGCTCATACAATGGCAAAGTTACTTGTGAAACATCGATATTTTGGATATTGCTATTTCAATCGAAATGTCGAAAGAGTGCTTCCAGCCAAACTTAGACAAGCAAAATTTGATGTCTTAGCTGAGTTTGCAGACACCATCTTCATTAGGCCTGTGCCTAAGCCAGAGCCAATCAAGAAGGAAATTTTGGAGCGAATTCTTGAACCTCTCACTAAAGTCATAGCTCGAATCAGAGAAAAAATCAGGAGGTATTTTCGAATATGAGGGCGAAGGGAAGAATTATTTCGAGATTGAAGAAAATCCTTGATGACAAATGGTCAAAAGTCATAAAACTTAGAGCAAATTTTCAGTGCGAATGGTGTGGAAAGCGTGGCATTAGTTTCAAAGATTTCGATGCTCATCATATCTACGGAAAACGTTCTAACACAATGCGATGGAATCTCGACGCTGGTCTTTGTCTCTGCAAACCCTGTCATATGAAGCCACACGGAAAACAAGGTCAGCGAGCTGTTGAAGACTATTGGGATTGGGTCAAGGAGTATAAGGGTGCGGCAGAGCTCGAAAGACTTCGTCTTGAATCTAAGCGGGNGAAAAAATTCAGACTGGAAGATTATGAAAAACTTAATCTCTATCTTAGTCAAATGTTAAGTCGATTCGGGAAATATCAATCAATTCCCGAGTCGCATGAAAAATATATAGGAGGTGAGGCATGAGTGACTTTAAAATGAAATCCTCCCAAATTACTAATAATGTTGGTCAAGCTGGCGAGCCTCTCCAGATTAAGCAAGAAGGGGAGAAAAAAGAGACCTTCTATGACCTCGTGAGGAGATATCTTTCACTGGAAAAGGAGATTGAGTCCATAACAAAGCGATTGAAAGAACTTGAGAGAAGTTTTCCTCCTCAACCAGCTGAGTTTCAATCAATTCGAGAGGCTGAACAATTCTCGAAAGAAGTCGAGAAAATCAAAAGTGAAATCGCTGAAAAGAGACGCATTCGTTTTGAGAAAAATCATGAGTACACAAAACTCAAAGATAAGATTCTTGTAAGAATTCCCCTTACGGGTAGCTGGATTAGAGTTGGCAAATACGCAGTTGGAAAATATGTCGATGTCTGGGGAGGAAAACACCACGAGCTACTAATAGTCAACTGGGACGAGCGTTATAAATACTCACTTGAAGATAGAACTTATTATCCTTAAAAAGGAGGTGAAACATGCCGAGCATCGATATTTTAAGCGACGCTAAAAATAATATTCTAATGCTTCCCATCGAGAGAGAAGACGTAATTCCTCTTATTGCTGCAATTAATATGCTTGAGAAAAACTCGAAAATCGATATGAGTCGCCTACGTCTGAGGCTCGAATATCTCAAAAAATGCTTAGAAGAAACTTATAAGGAGGTGAAGGATGAGGCGTAAAACTTTGATGGCAATTCTCGCTGTGTTCGGCGCTTTCCTCGCTTTCTTTCAAACGCAATTTGGCCTGACTATCGACTCTAAAGCTGTTGTCGGCTCCCTTTCTATCCTTCTTCTCTACATTTTCTTTGAAGCAAAAGCTGATTTTCTCCGTATTCGAGCTCAAAGTCATAAATTTTTGGATCCAAAATTCTGGTTAGGATTTATAACTGCTATACTTACTGCTTTGAATGAAATTTTCGGTTGGAATTTACCCTTAACCATTATTATTCCAGCTCTTGGGCTAATAATGAGTATATTATTCGGTTTCAATATTGCAAAATTGAAAGTAGAAGTCTAAAATAAAGAAAAGGTGAAATAGGGGAGGATTTATTCCTCCCTCTTTTTTGTATAGAAAGATGGATAAAAATGCCGAGAAAAAAATAAAGCGGATAAAACAAAATCTTTATAATGCAAGAGAACGAGTAAAAAAATATCTTATTTCCACAGGCTGGCAGATTCTTCAATGTAATGATGAATTTTTTGATTTTTATGCACATCGGTTTCAAGAAAAAGCATTTTTTAAAATTTGTTATAAAAGCTGTAAAATGGAGAAGAAAATTATTGAAGAAAAAATTAAAACTCTGCCAACTGGAGTTCATGCTGAGCTTTGGGTTTTCTTTTCAACTCAACATAAACTTGAGATATATAGAATAATTTATCCTTCAAAAAATCATCAACCTTAAAAATGTGTAAATGGGGAAATTATGAATATGTTAAGCTCAAAATTCCAGCTGATTTATCTTGTAAAGGAATTATTGTTTGGAAATGGGTGAAAATTGATAAATGTATAGCTCCAATCGTTAGAGCATTACAAGAAGGCAATATAGATATGAGAGGTTCATGCTGTGGTCATGGAAAAAGCTTTGGAGAAATTCAACTTCAGGATGGTAGAATTCTATTAATAATCAACTCTCGAGAATGGTATAATAATAGACTTTTTTTCCTTTTTAAGTTATTTTTAAAAGAATTAATAAAAAAATTTAAAAAATTAGTATTCCTAATAATTTTACATTC
>JGI24019J35510_1001168_pt1 | contig 11260 bp, 5 predicted proteins | sample Deesub1362B_J571_FD_35510 | JGI IMG/M metagenome (IMG submission 35510) | reverse complement strand
AATTCTTTGCCATCTTTGGTTACAAAGATGGCAAGGAAGATCAAAAACTAATTGAGACAGTAGATTACTGGATTGGCTATGCCACTGGAGGAGTTAAGTTCTACACTGATCAGTATGGCCACCAGGTTACCTTTGTCTACTCCTATGGAGGTAAAATTTTAATTGCCACCTCCACTCCAAGAACAGTCTCTGAAATCTATGACTTCACTCATGCCAAGCAAGCAGCAGTCTTTACCACCTATGATGGTACCAACTATACCTCCTATCTAGATATTCAATTAGGAGATGATATTAATCCTGGTTCTATTGAGCAGACCTCTACCAAAAAGATCAACTTTAAAGATGGCTATGGCTTCTCAGCTGGACCAAGTAATGGTTCAACCCTAAACATTGATTCTGATACCTGGAACTTCACCTGGCCAGCCTCCTCTGGAACCTTTGAGAGAAAGTATAGCTATGATCTAACTGTTACTGATAAGGCTGGCCAGGCAGTAACCTCCACCCAGATTATTCTTACTGATTACAAGAATCAACCTATCTTCAATGTTACCACCACTGATGATGGTTCAATTCCCACCCAGATCTTCACCTATGCCAGCTACACTTCCTCTACTGGCTCTACCGCCCAATTAGTAGGACCCTTCAACTTTAAGGCTATCAAGTATGGTTACAACTTTGTCTCCCTAACCAAGGATCTCAATTCCCAGACCTCAGAATCTCTAACCTTAGCTGATGATCCCTACATTACCTTATCTGAAGATCAGGCCCTAGCTTTAACCGGAATTACTCTAACCACCTCCACTGAGGTAGCCTATGGTCAGGAGGCTACTTCCTCTGCCAGCTTCAGCTACGAGTATCAATTACAAAACTATCCAGTAGATCAATCTAAATTCTTTGCCATCTTTGGTTACAAAGATGGCNAGGAAGATCAAAAACTAATTGAGACAGTAGATTACTGGATTGGCTATGCCACTGGAGGAGTTAANTTCTACACTGATCAGTATGGTCACCAGGTTACCTTTGTCTATTCTTATGGAGGTAGAATTCTGATTACCCAGACTAGGACTGTTTCTGAAATCTATGACTTCACCCATGCTAAAAAGGTTGACGTATTTACAACCTATGATGGCACCAACTATACTTCTTATTATGATCTTCAATTAAGTGACTCCATTAACATTGGCCAAATAAAGGAAACAACTGATAAAAAAATTAATCACAAGGCAGGTTATGGATTTTCTGCCGGAGCGGCTGGTGCTACTACTACCAATATTCTTTCCGATGACTGGAACTTTACTTGGCCAATTTCAACTACTACCGGTATTTTTTACCAAAAATACACTTTTGATTTAACTGTTACGGATGCTCAAGGTAATCCAATTGAAAATGCTACTGCAACGTTAAAAGATATTAATGATATCGAAGTTTTCTCAGTAACTACCGATTCTTTAGGAAAGATTCCTCAGCAAATCGTAGCCCGAGCTACCTATGCTTCCTCTACTGGAAGTACCCCTGATTTAAAAACCCCGCATGGTTTAACCATCACTCATCAAGATTACTTTACCTACACCGCTAGTGTAGAAATAGAAAGAAAAACTGAATTAAGCTTTTCTATGTCTCACCCCTGCGATCCTGATCCAGATTATGCTTATGCTCTTTATTATCCAATGCAATACAATACCACTACTGATACCTTAACTATTATTGGCGATGATGGAACTGGAACTTGGTGCGGCCCGGATGGAAATGCAACCTGTACTGCCATGGGTTGGTCGGCTACCAACACCATTGGGTTTCAGGAGATATATGAATTTGCCAAGGGAACTAAAGGTATTTGTATCATGGATAAACCCGCAGCAGGTACCTACGCCATAAAATCTAGAATGTTTGTTGGTGATGGAACCCGGGCAGTTTGGGTAGAAAGTAAAGGAGAATCTCTTTCCTTTTCAGCTTCTGGAAAACCTCAATTAAGAATAAATGCTAATGCCACCACTACCTTTGGTGGAATTCAAGATGGAATTCCTCAAGAAGGAGTTTCCATGAAGTTTGAATCTTCCACTACCAGCGATGTTCTTTTAGATGTTAATGGTGGAAGTTTNTCTTTATATGATTCCTACATTACTGATACGGGTACTTCTTGGGGCAGNTTTATTTATCGGGGAACTACTGGCACCACTACCGATGATACCTATTCTGCNACTAACTCTACCGTGGTGATTAAAAAAGTTATTCTTGATCGTGCTTCAAGGGGTCAGGAATTTTATACCCCTAAAGTTACCGTTGACGATTTAAAAATTAATCGAATTAATTCTTCTCCAGTTTATGGTTATGGGTTACTAGCTGGAGCAGCCTTGCCCACTTTAAACAATCTTCAGATTTATCACCAACAACTCGAAGGAGCGGGAATTATTAATACTTCTTCTACTCCAGCCAATACTTATATTACCGTTACCAATTCAATATTTGATTACAACAGCGTTGATGTTATTGCCAGCGGGGATGGCAGGGGAGTTAATTTGGTTAATACTATTTGGGATAGAACCTATGATTGGAAATTTGGAGGAGCTAATGGTAATGGAACCACTACTATTGAAGAAAGTTATGGGTATTTGGTTGATTTTGTAGATACCGCCGGCAACCCCTTAGAAAATGTTGAGCTTAAAGTCTTGGATGTCTTTGGTGATATTGTTATCTCTGCCACTTCTAGTGTCGAGGGAGAGATCCCAGAACAATATGTTCCAACCTGGCAGGTAGAAAGATCTCCGAGTGGAGTGGCCACCACCACCTTTAATCCCTATACTGTTACCATTAAAAAATACGGAAAGAAATTTATTGAAGAAGTTAAAACCTTTGTTGCTAGAACAATTGAAACCAGACAACTAGAAGATGACCCCTTCATTACTATTGAGTCAGCTACTACTGCTGAAGCCATTGCTGGTCTTAGCTATACTCCTCCAACCAGGGTTACTTATCAAGATGCCGAAACAGAATTGGTGGGCTCTGATAATAAAATTGTTTTGGATAATATTCCAATTACCCAATCGGAATTTTTTGCTCTCTATAATGATGCAACCGGAGAAGTGATTCCTTCTACTGATTACTCAGTGGAATATGGGACAGGTGTAGTTACTTTTGCTGCTGGGTATGAAACGATCACCGTTAGAGCAGTTTATTCTTACGGAGGAAAAATTCTTTTAACCAATGGCACCACTGACAATCGAACTATTGATGATCTTTATGATTTTGTCCATGCCAAACTAGGAGATACTTTCATTACTGTAAATGGGATTGATTACACTTCTTATGTTGATATTCAGGTAGGGGATGCTACCACTCCGGGTTCTTTGGTTTCTCCTGGAAAATCTTTAACTTTCGCTGCCGGCTTTAGTCTTACTTTTGGTGATGCCGGAGGTTATGTCGATTTGTCTGGAGTTACGGTGGGGGAGAGAATAAGTATTTATGATAATGTAGGAGCTTTCTACCTACCTGGAGAGACAGTAACGATTTATACTACTGTAGTAGATGATAGAGGAGAGTTAGTGGATGCTACCATAGATATTACTGTTTATGATCCAGATCAAACTGTAATTAGCAGTGGCGCCTCTACTAAATTGGTAACAGGCTTTTATAAATATAATTTCACTTTAGCTAATGATGCCAAAGTTGGTACTTATTGGGCAAAAATCGATGCCTCGGCTTTTGGTGGAGAAATTCACGACAATGTTGCCTTTGTAGTAAGCTCAGCCCACTTGAAAGATGAAGGGCAGATTGTTGGGTACGGTACCACCCCTCAAGAATTAGAGGCTGGAAGTCCAGCTAATATCTGGGTAAAAATTTACAATTCAGGTTATACCACCAGCACTTACCTGCTTTCGGTCAAGATAAGATTTGATAATATCACCAAATATGCTGTAACTGATATTCTTAGTAACTTTTCTCCTTTAGCTACTACTACTTGGACAATGAGTCAACAGTGGATACCTGATGCAAATGGTCTTCATGCCTTCTTGGTGGTATTAGAAAATTCTGATGGTTCAGTGGCATTAGATTCAGATTCAACTACCTTTGATGTCCCCGGGCAGTTAACTTATCAGAATCCTTACCGACCNTATCCCGAAGAGGGAAGTTATGATTTGGGAATAGTAGTTCAGAACCAAACTATTGAAAGTGGAAATTATGTAGCAGCCAAATTGATAATTGAAAATGAGCTTGCTCCTTTCCAAGACATTCTTCTTAACTGGTGGATTGAAAATCCTAGTGGAAATAAGATTGATGAAGGATCTTCACCTTTGGCGCTAAAAACTGGAGAAAGTGTCACCTGGATTAAAAATTTATACATCCCTCAACAAGCAACATCAGGAACTTATAAATTCTTAGCAAAACTTATTTATGAAGGAAAAGAAAAGAAAGCTTCTGCTACTTTTGAAGTAGTTACCTCTCAATCTCAATTTGAGCCTCAATCTAGTACCAANGAGATTGAAGAAGGAACCAAAGGAGGAGGCGGTGGTGGATTAGGAGAGTTACCAAGGAAACCAGAAAAGAAAGTTCGGGTGGTAGTAAATGGAACTGATTTGAATGGGGATAGAAAAGTCAACTTAGTTGATTTCAGTATCTTACTTTATAATTGGGGTAAACCAAAAATTTCTAAAGTTGATCTTAATCAAGATGGGGTAGTAGATTTAAGAGATTTTTCCATTCTTCTTTATTGGTGGACGGGTTAAAGTTTTCCACAGGGAAATTTTTAATCNTTAGTTTCGAGTCAAAAACTTTTCCACAGCTAGGNTCTAAAATTTAAGATAAAAATTAAAAGTTTTCCACAGGTAAAACCTCTTGACGTGTGTTATAATAAAAATGGAAAAATCCTCTCTCTTTAGGAATAAAAAGGTCGAGGAGAGGATCTAATCTAAGTAAATTCAAGGATAAAAGATGATAAAATCGAGAATGAGAAGATGGATAGGTTGGATTACAGTTCTTGCCATGCTTTTGATGTTAGGTTTTCCAGTAATGCCTGAAAGTCAGGCAGCATCTCTTACTGATGTCAAAGACACTATCTCTGATTCAGACTTAGGGGTGGATGCCAACCACGAGATTAAGTTCACTGTTACTGGCGCTGTTCCCGCAGATGGACAGATAAAAATTACTTTTGATGCGGCTGGACAGAATTTTGATCTTACGGGAGTAGTGGTGGGTGATATTGACTTGAATGTGGGTGGTGCGGAAAGAACTCTTGGAACAGCTCAAACTGATACTGTTGATGGGGTGACTATTGATACTACTAATGACTATATCTTATTTGATTTGGCTACCAGTACTGGCGCTATTTCTGCTAATACTGCTGTGATTGTTGAGATAGGGACTAACGCTACAGGTGGCGTAAACCAGATTAACAACCCAACTACTGCCGGAAGTTATAAGATATTGATTGAGACCAAGGATACCGCCAATGCTTTAATAGATAGTGCCGAGGCTATGGTTGCTATCATTGAGGATGTAGTAGTTACTGCTACCGTTTCTGCTACTTTGACTTTTACTGTTTCAGGTGTAGCTTCTGGTCAGGAAGTTAATGGGGCCTGGACCGATATTACTTCCACCGCCACCACCATTCCCTTTGGAACTCTAACCGTTAATTCCTCCACCACCGCAGCTCAGGATCTTTCAGTAACAACTAATGCTGACGATGGATTTGTAGTGACCATTTTCCAGGACCAAAATCTAACTTCGGCCCACGGCTCAGATATCGATTGTTTTGATGATGGAGTCTGTGTGGACTATACTGCTGCCACTGCCTGGAGTGCACCAGCCGGAACTCTTGATCAGGAAAATACCTATGGTCATTTTGGGATAACCTCGGAAGATAATAGCTTAGGAACCAATTGTGCCAGTGATTACTATGGGAGCGATCTTTGGGCAGGACTTTCTGGCACTACCCAGGCTGAAGTGATGTGTCATACTGGTCCAGCCGATGGCTCAACTGCTCACAAAGGTGCTACTCGAGTTGGATTTACAGTGGAAATTAACGCCCTGCAGGAGGCAGGCGATTACACTAATACCATAACTTATATTGTAACTCCAACCTACTNATAGAAACCTAGTTTTCTATTTTTTCCTTCCTTGTGGAAAGGGTAAAAGCTTCCATTTCAGTTTAGATTTGGAAGCTTTTCCTTTATTAAAATGATGAATTTTTATAGATTTTTTATTATCTCTTTATTTTTAGCTAGCTTTTTAGTNTCAACTGTTCCAGTAAGTTTAGCTCAAGGAGCAGGGATTGAAGTTAGCCCTCTTCGAATCGAAGAGTTAGTTGATCCTGGAGAAACTATTCAAAAAAGAATAAAAATAACTAATCTCTCAAACAGTTTTAAAACTTTTTATGTTTATCTTATGGATTTTAAAGCCAGAGGTGAGGGTGGTGAAGCTTTACTTATTCCAGCCGGTACAGAAGCCGGACCTTTTTTGACTACCTGGATTAAAGTGACTCCAAAAGAAATAAGCTTTGCCCCAAAAGAGGAAAAAGAAATTTCTATTACTATTCAGGTTCCAAAAGAAGTTGGTCCGGGAGGATATTATGGAGCAGTGGTTTTTGGCACCGCCCCTCCTAAAGTGGAAGTAGAAGCTGAGAAAGGAGCTGCTATTGCCATTGCTCAGCAGGCTGGAGTTTTAGTATTACTTCGAGTTTCAGGAAAAGTAATTGAGGATGCCATAATTCGAGAATTTAGCACTGATAAAGGGTTCTATAACCCTCCTTTTAGAGTAAATTTTATCACTCGAGTAGAAAATTTAGGCAACGTTCATATTAAACCCCATGGAATAATCGAAATAAAAAACATGTTTGGGAAAAAAGTGGCAACTTTGCGAGTTAACGATCCTGGGGCTAATGTTTTACCAAAAAGCATTAGACGTTTTGGAAATTTTTGGGAAGGAGAGTTTGGTTTTGGAAAATACACCGCTTCACTGGCTTTAAGTTTTGGCACTTTTGCTTATGAAGGAGGACAAGGACGGCAGACTCTTTATGCCGAAAGATCTTTTTGGATTTTACCTTGGAAAGTGATTGTGCCCCTGTTTTTTGGATTAATCTTTGTTGGCGCCCTTTTTGCTTTACTTTTAAAGCTCTATAAAGATCGAACTATAAAAAAAGTGTTGCAGGAGGCGGGATTGAGGCAGGTAAGATATATTAGAAAGTATGAGGGACCTTCTCCCTTACTATATCTGAGTTTAATTTTAATAATAATTTTAATTTTGATCTTTTTAATTGGGGGAGCAATTTTCTTTTTATTTTTTGCTTAATTTTTATGAAAAAAAGGATCTTTTTTTACCTGTTTATTTTTTTAATCCCAGGTTTTACTATTATTTTTGCTCAAAATGAAATTACAGTAAGTCCAACCATTATTGATCAGAAAGCTAAGGCCCGAGAGATCTTAGAATTTTCGGTAAGAGTCACCAATTATAGTAACTCAAAAGTTGATCTTTATCCAATAGTAAATGATATTTCTATTAAAGAAGGAAAACAAAAATTTTTAGACCCTTCTTTACTGGATAAATCAACTTCTCTTGCTCGTTGGATTCGGATTTCTCGAGGAGTGATTGAACTAGGGCCTGGTCAGGAAAAAGAAATTCCCTTTTCAGTTCAGGTTAATCTTAATGCTCAGCCCGGAAAATACTATGCACTAATTACTTTTAGCCAGGGTTCAACCAGAGCAGAGGCAGAGTCTAGAGCTAAAAAACTGAATCTGCCCCAAGTAATGTTAAATATCGAAGTTGAAGAACACGTTATTGAAAAGGCTCAGATTCAAAAGTTTCAGACTGAAAAAAAAATTTTTTTTAGGTCCTCCGATTAAATTTCTTTTAGAAATAGAAAATATAGGTAATCGGAAAATAAAGCCCCAAGGACAAATAACTATCTATAATCGGAGAGGGGAGGAAGTTGGATCAATTGATATAAATCAAAATCAAGCCTCAATTTTGCCTGCAGCCAGCGGTCTTTTCCAAAATGTTTGGCACAAAAAAAATAGCCTAGGTCAGTACAAAGCGGTTCTTGTTGCGGAATATGGGAATAAACAAAAAAGAGATCTTCAGGATACTATTTATTTTTGGGTTTTTCCATGGCAATATTTATTAGCTGTAGGAGGGGGACTGTTGGTTTTAATTATTATTTCTTTATGGTTAATTTTTAAAAAATTCAAAAGCTATTATTCCTTAAAATCTTTTTCAGATAAAATAATAGATTTACGCTACCCAAAATAAAATTTAAATAAAAATCAATGAATTTCTGTAAATTTTTAAAAATTTTTTTAGTCTTTTTTTGCCTCGGTCTAGGAAGTCAAGGAGCCCTGGCTCAGGAGGAAAAATTATCCTTAACCATCACTCCTCCTTTAATCAAGATAAATATTAGCCCCGGTGATGTTTGGTCAAGTTCAGTAAAGGTAGTTAATAATAATCCAGAAAATTTAAAGATTTACACTCTGGTAATGGATTTTAGGACTAAAAAAGAAGGAGAAATAGAGTTTATTCATAAAAAGGATATTAAAAAAGGGCAAAGTTTTTTATTGAGCCAGTGGATTGAAATTAGCCAGGATCCTATTTTAATTCCTGCTTATCAAAGTAAAGAGGTACCCTTTACCATTAAAGTTCCTTTAGATGCTGAGCCAGGAGGACATTATGCAGCGATTTTGGCCGGAACTAGACCCTTAGAAGAGGAAGTTAAGGGAACCGGGATTAGGATCTCTTCCCTAGTTTCCTGTTTAATCTTAGCTAATGTGCTAGGAGAAGTAATTGAAGAGGCTAGAATTAGAGAATTTTCAACTGATCAAGTTTTTTATCAGAAACCAGAAGTTAAATTTACAGTTCGAGTCGAAAATACCGGCAATGTTCACATCCAGCCTCAGGGCGAAATCAGAATTTATAATTTTTGGGGCAAAGAGAGAGGGGTCATTGCCATTAATCAAAAAACTGATTTTGGCAATGTCTTACCAAAAAGCATTAGAAAATGGGTTTTTACTTGGCAGGGAGAGAAATCTCCATTAGAGGCTGGAAGATATAAGGCAGTTTTAGTTTTAAGCTTTGGAAGCAAAGCAAAACAAACTGTTTCGGCTCTTGTTTATTTTTGGGTTTTGCCCCTAAAGCCGACTTTGGGAATTTTGGGGGGAATCTTTTTATTTTTTGCCTTTAGCTTTTTAATGATTCGCGCTTATATAAAAAGAGCAATTTTAGTTGCTCAAAAAGAGACCCAAATTATAGCTAAACTAGAGCCTCAAATAGTGGTTAAGCCCTCTAAAAAAGAAGTTGCTAAAAAAAAGAGAATAATTTTTAAACATTTGATTAAAAAATACTATAGACCTTTTTTAATCATTTTAATGTTTGTCTTGAGTGGTGTGGCCTTATCTTTTTATTTTAAAGACGTTCTTAAATCTACCAAAAGCTATAAAATAATAATTGAGAAAGAAGGCAAAGCTGAAATAATAATACCCCAAATTAAAAAACCAAAAATTGAACTTTCTCCGTCTGCTCCAAAAACTAAATCATCTTTATCTCCCAAACCCTTGGATAAGACTGGCTTTACTATCTCGGTTCTTAATGGTAGTGGAAGGCCAGGAGTTGCAACAAAAACTGCCAATTGGCTTAAAAAAGAAGGTTTTAAAATTACAAAGATTGCTAATGCTGATAATTTTAATTATCAAAAAACGATAATACTTTATAAAACAGGGAAGAGACAAGAGGCCGAATTTTTAAATCAATTTTTTAAAAGAAAAGCTGATCTAATTGAAATTGAGACTCAGCTTGAAGATTTAGTAATTATTATTGGTAAAGATTATGCAAAATAAATTAAAAATTCTAATTCTTTTGGTTTTAATTGTATTGGTTTTTATTTTTAGTTTCTCTTGGATTTTATATCAAGTAAATCCAGTTGATATTATTAAATATCTTGGAGCTCAAGCTGGATCTACCATTGGGGTATCAGTTAGTGTGTCTGAGAATCCTTTCAATACCTTAGCTCAGCAATTAAAGGAAAAAGAGATCAAACTTCAAGAGAAAGAAAAAGAGCTTTTGAAAAAAGAAACTGCTCTAAAAAAAGAAAATATTTCTTCTCAGGGGAAAATAATTTTAAGCCTAATTTCAGGATTGTTAATAATATTATTTATCTTGATCCTAATAAATTTTTATCTTGATTATAAACGAAGAAAGGAGCTGAAATAGATTTATGATATAATGAAATAATGCCCTGTTTTAGAAAATATTTTTTGGTATTGATAATTTTTCATTTTGCATTTTTTATTTTTTATTTTGCCCAAGCTACCAGCTTGACTCATGTTTCTGATAAAATTTCCACTTCCTGGCCGAGCGTTGGCGCTGATCATACTTTAAGATTTATAATCACCACTCCCGTCCCCAACCTTGGTAAAATTATAATTACTCCAGAAGATGGATTTTTTAATATCCCCTCCGATCTGGATTATACCGATTTAGATTTTATTTTAAATGGAGTGGGAAAGAATTTAGCTTCATCGCCTACTGAGACGAAAAGTGGGGTAGAGGTAATAAGTGGAACTTCAGGTAAAATTATCATTACTTTAGCCAAGGAACTCAGTCTTTTTTTGGGGGATGAAGTGATTATTCGAATTGGTAAAAACGCAATCCATCAGACCGAAGGTAATAGACAAATTATTAATCCTTCTGGAGATGGAAGCTACAAGATTAATATCCAAACTTTAGATAGCTCTTTAAATCTCCTGGATCGAGCTGATGCAATGATTGCTATTTTAAATCCGGTTCAAATCGGGCTTAAAGTGAAGGTGATAGCTTTTTGTGGAAATGGAACGGTAGAGGAAGGCGAACAGTGTGATGGTTCAGATTTAGCAGGTCAAACCTGTGAGAGTCTTGGTTATGCAGGAGGTACTTTAAGCTGTAATCCTGATTGTACTTTTGATACTTCAGGATGCACCATAGAAAGAGTTGCTCCCGAAGCTCTTTTGCCGGCAGTTCCAACTAAAGTAATTCTAGAGGGTTGGGCCTATCCCCAAAGTAAAATAACCGCTTTAAAAGATGGTCAAATAGTAAAAATTGTTTATGCAAATTCAAGAGCTGAATTTAGAGTTGAAATTTCGGATTTAACTCCAGGAATTTATACTTTCAGTCTCTGGGCTGAGGATAAAGACGGCCGAAGATCCATTACCTATTCTTTAACTTTTTACGTTCGAGCTGAAACCACCACCACCATTTCAGGTATTTTTCTTCCTCCTACTATTGATCTTAGTAAAACTGCTTTATT
>JGI24019J35510_1001079_pt1 | contig 12164 bp, 8 predicted proteins | sample Deesub1362B_J571_FD_35510 | JGI IMG/M metagenome (IMG submission 35510) | reverse complement strand
AATTTTTTCTAAAGGAAGATTGTAAAGTTGCTGAAGGGCCATTACTCTGGCAATTGATCTTAGATTGTGGGTTCCGGGAGCTAAGATTGTCTTTGGATCTAAAATTAATCTTTGGGCCATTTCCTCAAAACAAAGATCAGTTTCTGGTTTTTTCTCAAAAACTGGAACTTCCCAGTTTTTGTCCCTGGCCAGGGCTACTTCCTGATCCCAATAGGCTCCCTTCACTAGTCGAATTTTAATTTTTCTTTCTTTCTTTTTTAAGAAACCTAAAAGATCTTCTAGATTCTGGGGAGTATCTTTTAAATAGCATTGAATTGCAATTCCGGCCCGATCAAATTCAGGAAATTCCTCAAGGATCTCTTTAAAAATATCCAAGGTCAGATCCCGAAGATAGTATCTTTCCATATCTAAGGTCAGCTCTCCCCTAGTAAATTGCAAAAGCCTAAAAATCTTCCTTAATCTTTGATAGACTCTCTCTTGGCTTAAAGTATTGAGAGGATCAAGCTGAGAGGCAAGGGAGGTTAGCTTTAAAGAAATATCTACTGGAAAAAAACTCAAGCTCAAAAGATTAATTAACAAAAGATAACGAGAAAGATAATCCTCGGCCTCTTTTTCTGAAAAAACGGTCTCTCCCAAAAGATCTAAGGTAAAGGAAAATCCCTGACTTTGGAGCGTCCTTAATTTTTCTTTGAGTAGGAAAAATTGCTGGGGCAAAATGAAAAACTTTGCAGTCTGCTCAATGGCCTTTGCTGAGAAAAAGGAAATCAACCAATCAAAGCAGGGAAAATTCAATTTTTCAAAGGAAGGAAAATATTCTTTAAAATGGCTGCTAATTTCTTTTTGATCCTTAAGGCTGGCAAAAACATCAACAAAACTAAGCAGTCTTCCTCTTAATTCCTCATTTTTCATTAAGGCGCAAATCAACTTTTCTTTCAGCCACCAGGAGCTAAAAAAGGGAGTTTCTTTTTTAANTAACTGATANAGNNTNNTTCCAATTTCCTGGGTTAAAGTTTCAACTTCCATTATTCTCCTTTGGAAAGGTACTAAAAAATCCTAGCCCCAAATTTCAGTTTTGTCAAAAAGGGGGCCAATGTCCCCCTTTTAATTTAGCTTTGATTTTAATTTTTTTATTTTCTTCTTACAAGTTTCCTGACAGTTTTGGCAAAGCCTAATTCTTTTTTCCAAAGTTCCGGCAAAGAGCTTTTTTCCCTTTTTACCACAATGTAAAACTTGCCCATCAAATTCAAAACAGCAAATCAAAGGTAAATCTCGAGTTGACTTTCGCTGGGCCAAAATTTTTTCGGCCCAATCTATTAAGGCTTTGGCCTCCTTAATCTTTTTCTGCTCAAAACAAAGTTCAGCCTGCTTAACTGCCTCCCAAAGATTCATATTTTGCCTCCTTCAATTTTTCAAATTCTTCTTTAACTACCTCCCGGTCATCCCAGGGAATTTTTTTTGTTCCAATACAAAGCCAGGGTTCACAACCCTTACCGGTAATAATTACCAAATCTCCAGGATTGGCCAAATTCAGGGCCTGACTAATTGCCAACCGGCGATCCAAAATTTTTTGATAATTTGAGCTACTAATCCCTTTTTCAATTTCTTCCAAAATTTTTAGGGGGTCTTCCTGATAGGGGTCCTCATTGGTTAAAATAATTTTTTGACAATATTTTTGGGCAATTTCTCCAAGCTTTGGCCTTTTCCATTTATCCCTTCCTCCTCCGCAGGCCCCCAAAACGCAGATCAATCTTTTTTGCTGAAAGATTTGATAAACTTTCTCCAGAGCATCGGGAGTGTGGGCATAATCAACCCAGACCTGAAAGGGTTCAGAAATAACCTTTTCCAGTCGACCAGGAATTCCTTCCACTTTCTTTATTGCTCTCTGACAAGTTTCTAAATCAATCCCCTGAGAAAGCCCTACCTTGATTGCCGCCAAAGCATTATAAATATTAAACTGGCCCAAAAGTTTCATGCTCTGGAGCATGATACTTTCTTTTTTTAAACTGTAAGTGATTTTTTTGTTAGCTGGGAATTTTAAAAAATAATTAGCATTAGGGTCATCGGCATTAATGATATGAATTTTTTTGGTTTTGGCAAATAATTTTCCCTTAGTCTGGCGATATTTCTCAAAAGAGCCATGAGCCTCAAGATGTTCTGGAGAAAGGTTGGTGAAAACTGCAACTTCAAAGTTAATCAATCGATGTCTTTGCTGTTTGATTCCCTCGGAGGTTACCTCCAAAACTACATATTGGCATCCTGCCTTTTTGGCCTGATTTAAAAATTGCTGAAGCTTAAATCTTCCAGGCATGGTCATTTTCAGAGTATTTTTCCATTCCTTTTTTCCAATTTTAAATTTGATTGAGGAAAGCGAGGCAACCTTATAGCCGGCCTCCTCCAAAATTTTGCTGCAAAGCTCAACTACTGTAGTTTTACCATTGGTTCCGGTAACTCCAATCACTTTAAGATTTTTGGAAGGAAAACCATAAAAAAGAGCTCCCAGTAGGGGCCATAAAAAATAATAAAAATCAAGTAAAAAAGAGGGTAAAATTTTTTTAAGCAGATTTTTCATATCTCTATTTTAATCCAAATTTTAAAAAATTTCAATTAAAAATGAGCACTAACTGTGCTCATTTTTCCCGAAAGAAATGATAGTATTTGAAATCCTCATCTACCTTTCCATCAAGGTAAAGAGGGACTTCCTTCAAAGAAATTTCAAAGCTTTTTATCTTCCCTCCGTAGACCGTTAACTCTTGGGGGTTAATCTGCCATAACTCTCTGTTGCGGAGGAAGGGATAAGCTACTTTTCTTTTTAGTTGCTCAGAATCAATCTCTGGATCCTCTAGCACCACTTTAGTTATCAGTCTCCAGAAATAATCGTTAATTAGAGGTTTAAGATATTCAACCTTTCTTATTTTCTCGGTAACCTCCTCCAAAGATTGGTGATATTTATTTTTCTCATTAGTTAATAAAGTCTTTTCCCATTCAAGACCAAGCAGAACCAAAAAGGCCTGTTTTTCATCTTCCCTCAATCTTTTTTCTTCAATAAAACTTTGAGCAGCCCTCTCTAAAAGGTCTAAAGAAAGAATAGAGGAAAGATCCTGATTAGTCTGTGTAAGTTTTTGCTCAAAACTGGAAAGCAGATATTCGGCCTTTTGGGTAAGCTCCTCTCTTGTCAAAAGGAAGAAAAGCTCTTTTTGTTCTCTCAAAAAGGTCAGTCTTTGATCAATTTCTTCTAGTCTATTTTGAACCAAAATTAGCTCATGTAACTCTTTTGCTCCGGGCACTCCCCAGAAAATGTAGGACATTAACTGATGGGGGGCGGGCAAAAAAGTATAGTAAATTCTCGGGCCAAAGACCCAGATCCAGGGACTTTCTTGCCAAAGATATTGCTTAATTTTATCAAAGCTGTTAAGCTGAGGGTTTTTTTCAATCAAATCCTTAAGGAATTTGAAATAGACATCAATCTCATCCTGATGAACCAAAAATCCACCCTCGCCCTCTACAATTTTAAGAATCTGCTCTAGCAGAACTATTTTAAAGTATTCTATGGTGTCAACTCGAAACGGAGCTCCTTCCCGTTTAAGGTAATAATTGAGTGTTTCTGGAGAATAGCTTTGGGTAAAAAGGTCCCAATGAGTAACCTCAATCTCGGCTTTGACAATTAAGGCGAAAATTCGATCTTTATCTTTGGGGTCTCCGGTCTCTTTATCCAGCGAGAAGATTACCAACTTTCTTTCAAAATCTAAATCCCGATGATCAATTTTCTCCTTAAATCGGCCAACATTAGAAAGTCCAATTTCTGGCCATCTTAAGGGAAGATTTATCTCCCAGCCACCAATATTTTTTAATTGGGGTAAATTAAACTTTAGATCTTTTTTTCCGATTCCAAAGCTGGGTAAAACCGGCCACTTTAAACCAAGTTTGGGACAGCTAGATTCATTAACATAACAGTCAGTCGAATAACTTAATGAGCTTCGATAGAATCCAATAGGATGGTAATAAATTTTGGTGCTATGGGGCTCAATTACTACTATTCCTGTTCCCAAAAACCAGCCCACTAAAAATAAAATTAAAATTATCACTGGTAAAACTGGAATAGAAAATCTTTTTCTGTAAATCCGGGCTGACTTTAGACCAGAAAAAAACTTTCTGACTTTTTCCCTCACCTTCTCACCTCCCTTTGTTAAGGATCAAAAAATTAAGCCTACTCCCTAGGAGTAGACTGACCCAATTTGGGCTACCCTTCTCTTTCTGGGATCAATTAAGTTTAACTTTTATCAAAACCTTTGTCAAGCAAAAAGCGCCAATTTTTAAAAATTGGCGCTTTAAATTAAATGACAGCCAACCCAATGGTCTCTTTTAACCTCCCTTAAAAAGGGTTGATCAGTTTTACAAATTGGCTTTACCTTTTTGCAACGGGTCCAGAATTTACAGCCGGGAATAAAAACTGCCGGACTGGGAGGCTCTCCTTCAAGATAAATCCTTTTTCTTTTTCTGGCCAACCAGGGATCGGCCAAAGGAACAGCAGAGATTAAGGCCTGACTGTAAGGATGCAAAGGATTTGAAATTAGCTCAAGACTGGNAGCTACCTCAACTATCTTTCCAAGATACATCACCAGAATTTTATGGCTCATTTCTTTTACCACTGCAAGATCATGAGAAATAAAAATATAAGATAGATGATATTTTTCCTTAAGATAAGATAAAAGCTCAAGTACTCTTTTTTGAACGGAAACATCTAAGGAGCTGACCGGCTCATCCAGGATTAAAAGTTCGGGAAAGACAGCCAGGGCTCGAGCCACAATCAAACGCTGACGCTCCCCACTGGAAAACTCAATTGGAAAACGATCATAAAAATTAGATGGAACTCCAACCTGATCCATCAGATCCTTGGCCCGAAGCTCGGCCTCCCGAGGAGAGCAAATTCGATGGATCAAAAAGACCTCGGCAATCTGATCTCCAACACTCCTCCTTGGATTTAAGGCCTGGACATTTTCCTGAAAGATCAGCTGAATCTTTTTTCTTAAACCCAAAAGTTCATTTTTTTCAAGGGCAAAGATATCCTTTTTATTAAACCAGACCTGACCGGAAATTTCAGCCAGATTTCTGGGGATTAAACGAAGTAGGGCTTTAACCAGAGTAGTCTTTCCACAACCTGACTCTCCCACTATTCCCAAAGACTGCTCTTTTTCAAGATCAAAACTGATCTGATCTACCGCTCTAATTCTGGCTTTTTCCTGGCCAAAGATATTTTTTTTCAGAAAATGGACTTTAAGATCTGAAACTTCAAGAATTCTAGGTTGGGGACGATATTTCTCAATTAAAACTAAATCGGTATCAATCCTAGGGACTGCCTCCAGCAAACTCTTGGTGTAGGAATGCTGAGGCCAAGAAAAAAGAGTAAAAACATCCTTTTTCTCAATCAGCCTTCCTTTCTCAATAACCAAAACTTGATTAGCATATTCTGCCACCAAAGAAAGATTATGAGTAATAAACAGGATCGAAATTTCAAATTTTCTAGCCAACTCTTTGAGCAGATCCAAAATCTGGGCCTGAACAGTAACATCTAGGGCAGTGGTTGGTTCATCGGCAATAATTATTTTTGGTTTTTGGCAAAGAGCCATGCCNATCAAGACCCTCTGTTTCATTCCTCCGCTTAGCTCAAAGGGATAGCTTTGGGCAGTCTTTTTTGNATCGGCAATTCCTACCAAAGTTAAGATTTCCTCAACCGAAAAAGGAGAATTGCTCAATCTTAGGGCATCTTTGAGTTGAGAGGAGATGCTAATTCGAGGATCAAGGGCATTACCTGGATCCTGAGGGATGAGAGCAATTTTTCTTCCCCTAATTTTGCAAATTTCAGAGCTTTTCAATTTCAAAAGATCCTTTCCTTCAAACCAAATCTTTCCAGAAAGAATTTTGGCGGAGGAAGGCAAAAGTTTTAAAATGGCAAGTCCGGTTACTGTCTTTCCTGAGCCACTCTCTCCAACCAAGGCTAAAATCTCACCCTGATTTAAAATAAAACTTAGATTTTTTACTGCCTCTACTTTCCCGTAGGGAGTAAAAAAACAAATGGTTAAATCCTCAACTTTCAAAACTTCCATCTTTACTCCTTAAAATCTTTTTTCCATTCCAGCCCTGATTCGGGGATCCAAAATTCCTAAAGCCACATCGGCCACCCTTCTTAACACAAACCAGCAGGAGGTAATGATAATGCAGAAGGCCAAAACCACATCATAGTCAAGATCAAAAGCGGCCTCAAAGATCAGCTTTCCCATTCCCCGGATTCCATACAAAAGCTCAACAAACAAAAATCCAGAAATTAAGATATCACCCAGGGAAATAATAAACACATAAAGAATAGGGGGAGCGGCATTGGGTAGAACATGTTTTAGATAGACTTCTTTCTCAGAAAGACCCTTGGCATAGGCCATCCTCACGTAATCTTCCTCAATAACATGCAAAATATTCATTCTGGTAAAACGAGCTCCTCCTGCTAGCCCCGGCAAAATCAGAGCGGCTAAGGGAATGATGATATTTTTGGAAAAAATCCCTTCCCAGCCTCCGGCCGGCAAAACTTCAAGTTTTAAGGCCAAAAAGAAGATGCAAAGCTGAACAAATAAAATAGTTGGAAAAACTCTAAAACACATCAGAAAGCCAATTAGACCGGAATCAAACCAGGAATTTCTAAACCGGGCGGCAATCATTCCCAAAATCACACCCAGGGGCATGCCAATTAGCATGGCTAAAAGTCCAAGTTGAAAGGAAATCCATAGTCTTGGTTTAAAAAGATCCCAGACTTTTTTTCCTGGATATTTAATACTCTCTCCCAGATCTCCCCGGACAAAACCGGAAATATAATCAAAATATTGAATTAGAGGATGACGATTAAATCCTAGCTCCTCTCTCAACAGTTCTCTGGTTTCAAAATCAGCCTTGGGAAAACGAATAGCAATGGGATCCCCCGGTCCAAATCTTAACATCAGAAAAATTATTAACGAAACCAAAAAAAGCTGAATTAAAATCACTACGCTCTCTTTTACCAGGAAGCTTTTTAGATTTTCCATCTCCCTCCTTTTAAGGAGCTTTTCTAAAGAGGCAAAAAATTTTTGCCCCTTTTGAAAAGGAGGAGTCTTTTGACTCCTCTTTGAAATAAATCTTCAGCCAATCTAGAGCAGCAAAAATTTCTGGATCCCAATTGGGATCTTGCCCATTTAAGAAATAATCTTTCTCAGTCCATTCCACCAGAGGATCGGGCAAAAGTCCCCCTTTTTCCTCTTTTCTTAAAGGTTCCAAAAATTCTCCAGTGGGAGTTAACCAGAGATTAACTCCAATATATAATGCTCCATATTTTCCATCTCGCAGTAAAAACCATCGATTAACTGTTCCCTTGCCGGCTGTTCTTTCTTTGCCAATTAAAACTGCTCTCTGCCAATCCCGAAGACAGGCTGAAAAAACCTCCGCTCCAGAGAAGGTCTTAGATCCAACCAAAATCACAATTGGTAGATCCATTGGTACCAGTTGAGGATGAACCTCAACCCTAAACTCTTCTCTTTCCGGATAGAGAGTAGTGGATCGGTGGGGAATATAAATGGATTCTCTTCTTCCCTGATGGTCCTGAACAATTAGGGCAGTCTCCCCTCCCCTCAAAAAATAGGAAAGGGCGGCCACAGTGGTATAAATGTAACCTCCATGATTTTCCCGAAGATCAATGATCAACCCCTGATATTTATCCCAATCAATCCGATTTAAAACATAATAAAGATCCTTTACTGCCTGAACTGAAAATTCAAAGATTTTAAGATAGGCTACCTTCTTGATTAAATTACCTTCCCGATCCTTAAGAGGAAAATTGTAGGGTAATCTTTTCTTGGTTGAGCCTCGATCATTGGGAAGTTCAACAAAAGGATAAGAGGCAATAAAATTTTGCTTGATGGTAGATCTTTTCAAAACTACCTCGAATCTCTGGCTGTCTCGCTCAATGGTCAAGGCGATGGTAGGATCTTTTTTGTTTCGAATATAAATCACAATATCTCTAACTGTTGCTCCAGTTAAATCCTTACCATCGATTAATAAGATCTTATCTCCAACCTGAAGACCGGCCTTTTTGGCGGGAGAGCCATCAAATACTGCTCCAATTACAAATTTTCCTTTTTCCAAAGAAAGCTGAACTCCGATTCCCTCATATCTTCCCCGGGTAATTTCGGTAATTCCTAATTTAACCTCAACTGGGTCGGCATAATCGGCAAAGGGATCACCAATGGCATTTAAAAATCCTCGAATAGTATTTTTCAAAATTCGGAATTTTTCTTCAGGACTGTTAAGATAAGAAAAATCTTCCTCTTTAATCAATCTTTCCAAGATTCGATTCATAAAAGAATAATCAATGGGGCGGTTTTTGCCAAGCGCCTGCTGGATAGCCTTTTCTTTTTCCTCAATGGCCCAATCTGGAATTTCATCTAGAGGAACGTTTAAATAGATAAAGAAAAATTCAAATACTGACTGACAAACCTTAACTTTATCTTCTAAATTCTTTCGATAGACTGATTTTTTTCTTAGCAAATCTTCAACCTGATTTAGTTCCGAAAGATCAATTTCCTCCAGCACCCTCATTGCCAGTNTTTCTGGCTGCTGAGGTNGGGAAGGTTGAAAAGGTAAACAGCTACTTAAAATCAAAACCAAGGCTAAAAAAATCAAAGCAATCTTAATCAATCTCACTCCTCCTCCTTTTTAAGGGTCAAGTTAAATTTTGCTAAAATCTTTTCAGTATAAACAAATTAAAATTGATGTCAAGGAAAAAATTAAAAGTGGCCGGAGTAGCCACTTTAATCAACAATGTCAATGTACCTAAAAATGGGAATAACCATGGGCAAAGGATAGTATCCTTTAACCCGGGGAGAAACCATCACACTGTTTTTGGAATAAAAAAGNGGNATCCAGGGNAGATCTTTCATAATCAGATCTTCAACCTGGTGATAAATTTTTATTCTTTNTTCATGATCNTGCTCAACTCGGGCCAGATTTAAGAGCCGATCAACCTCCGGATTTTTGTATCTGGTCACTCGATTCTCTACCTTTCTTTCTGAATGGAATAAAAGATCCAAAAAGTCTTCCGGATCCGGATAATCAGCCACCCAACCATGGATAAAAAGATCAAACTGCCCCAATCTTAATTCATCCTGGAAGGCAGAAAAGCCCAAGGGAGTGCGAAGCTCAACCTCGATTCCAAGATGAGTCTTCCACATATCTAAAATGGCAGCAGTAACATCTCCGGGAGAGGGGCCTCTTCCCGATCGAGTCAGGGCAATTTTATATTCCTTCCCCTCAACCATAATCTTTCCAGTCTTTTGATCATAGTATTTGCAGGATTTAAGAAACTCTCTGGCCTTAATCGGATCAAAGGGAATGCCTTTAAGTTGGGGACGATAACCAGGAATTCCCGGAGGCAAAATTCCCTGGGGTTCAGAAAGTAATCCCTTCAAAACCTTCTTTACGATCTTTTTACTATCAATCGAGTAGGCAAAGGCCTTTCTTAAATTAATGTCATCAAAGGGAGGCTTCTGGGTATGGAAGCCAATATAGAAAGTTCCAAACTCTGGAGTTAGAAAGTACTCTCCCTTAAATTCATGTAATCTTTCAATTTCCTCTCGACCAATTCCAACCAGATCAATTTCTCCCCGCTGATAGAAAGTAATAGCATCTCCTCCCTCCAAATTGAAGATTACTTTATCAATCAGGGGAGGATCAAGATAGAAATTCTCATTTTTCTCAAGAACGATCCTTTCAAAAGTCTTCTCCACCAATTTAAAAGGTCCGGTAGCATTGGGGCGAGAAGTCCAGTCAAGATCCAGGGGTTTTCCAGTCCGGGGATGAACAATTTTATCTGGATCCAGGACAAAGGCAGTAGGATAGGTTAGCTTCCANAAAAAATAGCTCTTGGGATGATCAATGGTAATCTTTAGAGTTCTTTCTNNATCNNAACCTCAACTCCTTTAATTTCCTTGGCTCGGCCATACATTTTATCTTTAACTCCAACAATATCGGAAAGATAAAGATCGCAGGTAGGCAGAGTAAAAGGTGAAGTTTTGTCTGGTCCTCGAGGATCAGCCGCTCGCTCCAAAGAAAACTTGAAATGTTTGGCCTTTACTTCTTTTCCGTTGTGAAATTTAGCATTTTCTCGAATTTCAAAAATATAACTTACCGTTCCATCGGGATTATAAATGGGCTGGGGAATTTCCTTGGCAAGATCGGGAGCCAAAACTACTATCACTCCTTCTTTTAGATAATTTTTGGAAACCCATTCCTGCCAGACTTTGGGCATTTTTTCAATAATTCCCGGAGTTAAAACTGGGAGTTCCCTTTCGATAATGTATTGATCCGCAACTTTTTCTGGTACCGGAACCAAAGTTAAGAGACCAGAATAAATCTCAACAATATACATGGCAGAAAGAGTATCATTGGCAATCTGGGGATCAAGAGTGGTAGGCTCTCCGGCTAGCAAAGTAAGAACCTTTTCTGCTTTAACTGGAGTTGGTTCTGGTTGGGGAGCGGGAGCTCGGCAACCAGTCAAAATCAGAGCTAAAACCAAAAAGATTAAAAAAAACTTAAAAATCCACCCCACTTTACCACCTCCTTTCTTAAAGATAGCTCCTTTTGGACTCCATTATCCTTCCCCACTGATCTCCCAGAATCCAGGAAAGCATTCCCACATAACAAAGAACAATTCCGGGAGGGATCAAAAGATGGGGATGATTTCTCAAAAAGCCAAGGTCAGCAGCCTTAAAAAGAATCACTCCAAAAGAGGCATGAGGCTCCCTGATTCCCAGGCCAAGGAAAGACAAAGAAACCTCAGAAATAATGGCTACAAATAAAATTCCAGAAAGGGATAAAATTATCAATCCCATCAGATTGGGCAAAATATGATAAAACATAATCCGAAAATCAGAGGCACCCAGAGCTCTCAATGATTCTACATAACCCTGTTCCCTTTCCTGCAAAACCCTGGATCTTAAAACATAGACTCCTCCCACCCAGGCAATCAGGGAAAGGGCAATAAAGATCAGCAAAATTTTTGAAAGCCCAACCTCCACCACCCAGGGAAAAATTTCTCTTAAAAAGGCATCGAATCGATCTCCAAAGGCCACGGTGACAATGACTAGAAAAATTAAAGGATGGATTGCTCCCAGTACCTCCCCTACTCTCAAAATGAAGGCATCAATTTTTCCTCCAAAATATCCGGCCAAAAGTGCCAAGATAACATTCAAAAACCAACCTCCAAACACCAAAACCATTAAGGCAATTAGGGCATTNTTTCTCATGGCAAAGACAGTTCTGGCAAAAACATCTCTACCAAGGCCATCGGTTCCAAAAAAGTGTTCCAGAGATGGTCCCTCAAAAGTTCGATCCAAATTGGTCTTGGTTGGATCAAGATCTAAAAGATGGGTACAGATTAGGGGGGCTAAAAAGGCAACCAAAAAATAAACCAAAATTCCAATAAAGGCAAAACGAACNAGTCTTTTTCTCCAGGTGAAACGCCACAGTCTAGATTTACCAAGTCCCATCTTTCCTCCCAATTTTTAAGGTAAAAAATTCCTAGGTTTGCCCTAGGAATAGACAATTTAATTTGCCTTTTCTTTCCAGGCTACACTTCAATATAGCGCTTCCAAATTTAATGTCAAGAGGTCCTGCTTAAAACTTTTAATGCTTCCCTAACTCTTTTTTGAGAATCAAGCTGTGAGGGAACTCGGGAAAGAGCTTGTCTTGCCTGTTTTTCTTTAAAACCCAGAGAAATTAAAGCCTCCAGGGCCTGATCTTTCACTTTTTCTTTTTTTAATTCCTTTATTTTTCCGGTTAGTTCCAAAAGTATTTTTTGAATCTTTTTTTTGCCAATTCCTTTAATTTCTGGGGGAAGTTTTTCCTGCTCAAAGATTTCCTTTAATTTCTCCAAAGATCCAAAGCTGGAAAGAAGCAAAGCGGTCTTTGGCCCAATTCCGGAAATCTGATTTAAACTCTCAAAAAGCTCAAGTTCTCTAGGATTCAAAAATCCATAAAGCTCAGCCTCCTCTTCCCTTAGATATAAAAAAGTAAAAAGTTTCACTTCCTTTCCCTCCAGGGGAAGCCTGCCTAAAGTGGCAGGACTGCAAAAAACCTTAAAACCTACTCCGGAG
>JGI24019J35510_1001076_pt1 | contig 12180 bp, 10 predicted proteins | sample Deesub1362B_J571_FD_35510 | JGI IMG/M metagenome (IMG submission 35510) | reverse complement strand
CCCCACCGCTGCAAGGTGTCCCCGCATCCGCGGCCGGGGCATACCAGCTGGCCCTCGGACAGGGGCCTGCTCGGCCACCTCGGCGGTGTGGACGACGATCATCGAGCACTCCGGCGCGCATGAGCCACCAGCGTGGTCTATCACGTCCTGGCCAAGGAAGGGGCCAACTGGTGTTGCTCTCAGATCGTCCGGAATCGGTTCTGCCCCAGCAGGTCCCAGCCTGCTCCCTATGTACAGTCTTGACAAGCGGCAGTTTCCGTTTTTGGAAACCATTACTGGTAGCCCGCCATATTCGATTCCGCCATATTGCCCCGCCAGTGTGAGCCTCCGGACGTGGGTCCGTCAGGTAGCAGGCGAGACCTTCTGACCGCCGGGAAAGTGGAAGCGCGGCAAGTCCCAATATTTCACCGCGTTAGGCCGCCGTGGGTTTGCTGGAGTGCCCAGTTGACTTCCTCGGCGGCGGTCATCTCGCCGGGTCGGGGGACGCCCAGCGGCTAACTCACCCAAATCCGGGCAGTGCTCGCCGGGCGTGAACTCAAATCGAACAGCGCTGCTGGCGCTACGCTGCTGTGTCGTGCAGCAGACGCGCCTCGACACTGCTCGGATCCGGGCGACTCGCCGAATCATCGATCCGATTTTTCTCGATACTCCGCTGTACTGCTGCGAAGCTCTGGAACGAAGACTCGGGTGCGCGGTAAGCATCAAGCTCGAAACAGCCAATCCGGTCCGCAGCTTCAAGGCGCGCGGCACCGAGGTCGGCGCGAGCCTGCTCGCCGACAAGGGCTCGCCCGCCGTGGTGTGTGGCAGCGCGGGCAACCTCGGGCAGGCCCTGGCTTGGTCTGGCCGCGCCAGGGGTCTCGAAGTCACGGTCGTGGCATCCCGGTTTGCACCTGCGGTCAAGCTCGATCGCATCCGCGCACTGGGCGCGAGATTGGAGTTGGTGGACGGCGATAACGAGATGGCCCGTGACCGGGCGGCGGCCATCGCGCGGCATGACGGCATCGGGTTGCTCGATGACAGCTTGGATATCGAAACCTGTGAGGGCGCGGCGACCATTGGCCTGGAACTGGTGGACGCCCGCACCTCGTTCGACGCTGTGCTGGTCGCTCTCGGGGGCGGAGCCCTGGCTACCGGTGTCGGGCATGTGATGAAGGCCCTCGCGCCCGACGTCGAGGTGATCTGTGTTCAGCCGGCCGGCGCACCGGCGATGACACGTTCGTGGCGTCAGCGGCGCGTTGTCACCACCGACTCGACTGACACCATCGCAGACGCTGTCGCCGGCCGGTGTCCAATTCCGGAGGTCCTCAACGACCTCCTCCTAGTAGGCGACGACGCCGTCTTAGTCCAGGAAGCATCGATCATCGCCGGTATGCGGGTACTTCTGGAGGACGCTGGCCTCGTTGTCGAACCGGCGGCCGCGCTGGGCATCGCCGCCATCCTCGAAGACCGCGACCGCTTCGCGGGCCGACATGTGGTGGCCATCGTCTGCGGCAGCAACGTCGACATGGACGCCTACCGCCGCTGGGTTGGCGCCGCTCCCGTCCATAAGGCTTGAGAGCCTTGGCAATTCCTCCGGCTATGGCAGAAGTGTTTGCTTTCACGATGCGGACTCACGCTTCTGCGCTAGGGGATTTGTGAGAAGCGGAGTCAGTCGGCTTCTCGTCGTTGCTGTGGTCATGGTGCAACCGGTCGCACAGACCGAGACCCGGTCCGGATAAGTAACCTTCGATGTCAGCGTCTTTAAGGTGTTCAGCCCACGAGGTATACGTAGGTTCTGACCGCCAGTCGCAGGCGCTGCAGACAATGGACTCGTAGAATCCTTCGCCAGAATCATCGGGTTCGATGTCCTCAGCAAGTTTGTAGGACTCGCACCGAGGACATCGCTCAAGTTCGTCAGATTCGATTCGGCGAATCAATTTGCCGAACGTGCTGAGCAGATGCGCCGTAGCGTCGAGGACGATGTCTGCGTCGTATTCGGTTGCATTGCTGAAATGTTGGAGCCAGACCGTCAGATCCCAAGCCTTCTCCGAGAGGGCTTTTACATAGGACCGCATGCGCCCGTCGGCGAGACGGTCTGCATAGATATTGGCCCAGCCTTTGAAGTCCGCGGCTTTAGGCGGTTCGGCGACCTCACCAACCCATTCCGCGTCAACCTGTCCTTTCGCCATAGCGATGAGCGCGTCCCGGCACTTGATTCCGACGGCTTGGTAGTCCTCGGCTTCGGTCGCCTCGTTCATCGCCAGAACTGCCTGACGGTAGCGACGCCACGACGTGGAGACGTGGGTTTCGTCCTCGCTGTCGATTTCCGACCGACTCCGTTCAGCGATCATTACACCGAGGCCGATGTGAAATATCAATGCTTGTTCGGCCTGCGGGAAGTCCGTCTGCAAGTAGAGATTAGTGGGATTCGTGATCACCCACCAGCGCGTGGATGTGCAATGCACATCGTAGGTTTCGTGGGTACGGCCCAGGACGCGTCGCGATCCAATCTTTTGGACCAACCCCGCCTGATCATCGTCGGGCGATTGGCTGTTGACGTAGTCCCGGATGTATCGCTCCTCATGCTCAGGGAGATTCACCAATCCGTTTCCTTCTGCGAATTCGCCACGTTCCGTGCAGTCGCGTAGTTGGCCCAGGTCGTTCCCGCGAGCGCAGCGTGGCGTTGAGTGACTTGGTCGCTGTATCCGAGCATTTCGGCGACCAGGGGAGCGGGGATCTCGGAGACAAGTTGTTGCAGCGCAGTATTGCGTGATCCGAGCAGGTTGACGCCTAGCGCCCGCAGGCGTTGCATGATGGCCTGCGGGTCAATATGCCGTCCGGGTCGGCTGCTGGGGAACAGCCAGGGCGTGCCGATCGCTCCACCGGCCGTTCGGAGGTTCGGCCGGTTGTGGCGATGATAGTTGAGTTGAGAGGCGAAGGGTTCGGGGACCGGTATCGGTTCCTTGCCGAGCGCAATACGCGTCTCACCGTCGGCGTAGGAGATGGCGGTCGACTGTAGGGCGGCAATCTTGGTTAGCGGCTGGGCGTAGAGCAGTAGCAGGATGCCGGCGATGCGGTAGGGCAGGCTTTCGGAGTCGCCAGTGAGCAGTTCTTTGATCCAGGCGAGGCGTTGGTCCTGGGTGATCGTCGGGGTGGTTTTCGCCTGTCTGAAGCCGATCTGCACGACGATGTTGAGTTTGCTCTTTTTGGCCCAGATGAAGAAGGTTCGGATCAGGTGACGGGTGGTCGGGCCTGAGGTGAGGTACTCATCGACGTCTTGTTGCGTGCAGTCGGCGATGGTGCGTTGGTGCGTGTGTTCGAGCCAGGTGAGGAATTTGATGGTTTCGGTGATCTCTTGTTTCGCGGATCGCGTTGGGCCGTCGGATGATTGGCCGGGTTTGGATTCACTGCGAAGACGCCGTAGGTGGTGCCAGGTCGCGAACTGCTCGACCGGGGTGCGAGCCGTAGGGGAGTCGACGGCGTCGAGTTTGGCGGCCAGCCACAGTTCGAATCGTGCGAGGTGTTCGTCGCGTGGCGGGAGCAGTCCGTGGTGTTCCAGGATTGACCGCAGGTGGCTGACGTGTTTACCGCGACCCGCCGCAGTGAGGCCGTCGTGGGTGAGTGGTATTGCGCCGGAGGTGATTCCGCCAAGCAGCTGCAGTACCTGGATGTTGCGTTTCCAGGTCAGGATGCTTTCGGGCCGGTCGACGCCGCAGAGCACTTCGATCAAAGTCTGCATGGCGGTGAGGTCGGCGGGATGGTGGAGAAGAATCTTGCAGAGGTCGTCGCGTAGCGCGCAGCGGGCGCATTGGCCGCGGCGGTACATCTCGCCTTCGCGTTGGCAGATTGTGCAGGTGAAGTTGCCGGGGATACCGGCGCAGGTCAGGCAGACCGGGCGTGGGTCGGTGCGGTTTCGGCGGCCGGGCAGGACGCCGTCGTGTCCGCAGATCGGGCAGAGCCCGTGGGTGCGCATGGCAGTGTAGAAGCAGCTGTGGCACAGCTGATCGCCCGGCCAGTAGACCCGCAGTCTGTTGGCCATGCGGTGGCAGCGGCTGCATTCGATGGCCCCGTTGGTCACACGTGGTCGGCCGCGGCTGACAGATCGAGGGGTGGCGTCAATTGTCATCGGTGATCACCCGTGCTCGCCGCGGGCGGACGGACTTGTTGAGTTCGACGACGTTGGGTGGCGCAACGGTGCCGGAGGCGGTCTTCTTCTTGCGGACATCGGTGGCGGTGACGGTCACGAGATCCTCGACGCCGCAGCCCAGGATGTCGCACAGCGCTGCCATCAGCTGCAGCGCGACGCGCTCGGGGCGTTGGTGCACGATGCGGTAGACCTGCGGGCGCGACAGTTGCACTCCGCGTTCGGCCAGCCGGGGGATCAGGTCGGTGCTGTTATGCATGCCGTGTGCGGCCATCAGTTCGGCGAGGCGCCAGGTGTAGTCGACTTCGCGTTTCACGACGTCTCCTCCTCACCGAAACACAGTGCATCCTTGATGGTTCGGTCGAGCACCCTGCGCAGGGTCCGGGTACGAAAGTCGCTGGAGACGCCCGTGTAGAGCGAGGTGGTGCTGGCGTAGTCGTGGCCGGCCTGGTCTTGGACGAACTTGGCGTCCCAGCCATCTTCGATGAGGTGGGTGATGTAGGTGTGCCTTGTCTCCGCAGTGGCTGTGTGCGGTCGGGTTCGTGTTGCGTTTGACGTGGCCGATTCTCGGCGTGGAGTTCGTGACGCTGATCGCCGTTCGTGTGGCGATAACGCGAAACCGATTGTGATGGACGTCACTGCCGGGTCGGTCAGCATGGTCCCATTACCCTCTGCTGGTATTTCGGGCGATTCGACGCGAGGCGGGTGATGCCTGCCGCCGGGTCGTTGGCCGTGCGGAGCCGAAGGATCTCGTCGTGCTGGGCAGCGATCCGGGCCAGGGCCTGGCTTCGGAAGTTGGTGAGCTCCTGGATTGTCGAGTTGACGTGGGCGAGGTTGTTTTTCAGCTTCTCGACCTCCGTCTTGAGGCGTTCGATCTGTGCGGTTTTCGGGTCCGGGGTTTCTCCGGCCTGCTGAAGCTGCTGGAGGCGGTGCTCGAATTCGGCGCGTAGGTGTGCGTAGGGCCGGGTGCCGTAGAAGGCGGTGCGGTCGACCCCGGCTGATAGTGCGAGGGTCTTGATATCGCAGTTGCCGCCGGGTGAGATCTCGCCGCGCAGAAGCCGGTCCATGGCGGCGCGGATGCGGTTCTCGTTGTGGATGCGTTGGGCGGCAGTGATTCTCATGCCTGTTCCTCGGGTGCGCTGGTTCCTGTGGCAGTGTCGATGCTGGTGATGACCTGGACGGCGCGGTCGTAGTCGGCCTGCAGACGAGCGCGTTCGGCGGTTCGGGTTTTGCCGAGTTGGCCGAGGAAGGTTTTGGTGCGTTCGGCGTGCTCGGCCCAGACGGGCCGGTGGTGCTGGTGGTGGGTGGCCTGCGGGCAGCGTGCGGAGTCACACATGCCGATCATCGGCCGGTCCGCGGTCAGGGTGCCTGCAAGTTTCAGGCAGAGCGCGCGGGAGGGGTCGGTGAACCAGCAGTAGTTCGCTGGGCCGAGGTGCAGCGCCGTGGCGCGTTTGGACAGCAGGTTGAGGATGTCGCGGTCGTTGCGCTGGATCTTCGGCGCCGCAGTGGCTTTGGTGTTCGGGTCGGTGTCGATGGTGGCGAAGAATTCGGTCAGGCTGCGGGCGCCGGGTCCGGCGGGCAGGATGCCTTGCTGGTAGTTGCGGAACTCGGCCAGCACGAGCTTGAGTATGTGGTCGGCCTCGAGCTTGTTGACCTCGGCCAGCAACTCTGCTTGAGCGCCGCCCGGTCGAGCCGCGTAGCCTTCCGTTGTCGCCGCGGCGATATGTTTGAGGTGCAGTTTTGCGGCGAGGACACCGCCAGGCCGGTAAGCCATCTCCAGGGCAACCGTTCTTCTGAGCATACGCAGTGCTACTGGTTCGTCGGGGATCGGGACGAGTCCGAGACGGGCTCCGGCCGGGGAATTCACCCAGGCGCGGAACCAGAGGTAGCGGACTCGGAAGCTGAACCGGGACAGCAGGAGAACACCGTCACGCGGGTCGTCGTGGAGCTGCTCGATGAGTTCGATCGCGCGGTGGACCGGTTCGATGACGACCCATTCGTCGTCGGTGCCGCCGAGGCCCTGACCTTTGATGATTTTGCTGGCGATGCGATAGCACTTCAGGCCGGAGATCGGTTCCTCGACCCGGCGGCAGCCGACCCGCAGTTCCATCAGCTCACTGGCCCGCATTCCGGACGCGCCAGCCAGGACAACGATCGCTGCGGTGCGGGCGATGCCGACCATGGCGACCGCTTCGGACCGGTGCACTGGCAGTGTCCAAGGCAGCAAGGTCGCACCATCGGCGGCCGGGACTTCGGCGGCGTTGCGGCCGAAGATCTTCTCGACTCCGACGGTGTTGAGGGTGTCGATCAGCGGTTTGCGCAGTGTGGGCATCCATTTCGCCCAGAACTGGACGTATCCGGCCTGCCGCGCCAGGGTCCCGGTGGAGACCGGCAGCAGCGGGTCGTTCGCGTCCCAGCCAGCCTTGAGTCTGCGGTTGACGTCGTGTTCTTCGAGCATCGGCAGCGGTGTGTCGGTCGCCCTGTGGTCGGCCAGCAGCATCGTGATGTCGCTGACCATCGCCGGGGAGCCGTGACGAAGCCCGGGGGCTCCGGTAGCCCAGACACGGTCGATCTTGCGGATCTGCTCGTTCAGCTCGACAACGTGCGGGCCGAGGATCTGCACCAGGTGCAGGGCCGCGGCCAGCATCGGCTGCAGCACTTCGGCAGGAACGGCAGGTGTCTTGTTTCCGTCGCGACCAGAAGGCATTTCGGCGACCGCGGATGCTGTTGCGCCGCCCCAGGGGCGCAGATCGGCCGGAACCCGGTCGGCGGTGAACAGGTCACGGTAGTCGACCAGATCGACGATCATCTGCGCGGCTGCGCGCCGGACGCCTGGGCTCTGCTCGCCAACGATGACGCCGTCGGGGTCGATCACGTAGCGTCGGAACGCCAGGTATTCCTCGCAGAGGTGGGTGTCGAGCTCGGTGAGGGCAGTGATGCCCCGCTGATCGAGCCAGCCGAAGAACTTGCCGGCCTCGTAGAGGCGGCTGTAGCAGCTGGTCAGATGCAGTGGGGTGCGGTAGGCGCGTGGCAGACGGACCACGGCATTGTGATTCGGGGCCAGCAGCGCCAGGATCAGCTCCTTGGCGACCAGCCGCCAGCGGGTGTCGGTGATGGTGGTGAAGTCGAATCGGCGTCGGTAAAGGGCCATTTGGACCGGGAGCCCGACCACGTCGGTGAAATCCCACAGGTCGTCGTCGAATACCGGTCGTGGCGTGCCGCCCGGCAGCGTGAGCCCGGCGTCGCGGCAGATGTCCGCGCCGGTGAACGGCGACCGTGGTTGAACGCCGGGTGCTGCGGTCGCGATTGTGCTCGTCATGCGGTGCGTTCCTCTGGGCGCAAGGGGATTTCGTCGTCGCTGTCGGTGACGCGTGCGGCTGCGACAGCGAGTTCGGCGGGGTCGAAGCGGTCGAGGATCTGGTCGATCCGGGCGGCGTAGGGGCCGAAGACGGTCATGAAGTGGGCGGCGGGCATCTGCTGCCACTGGCGCGAGAAGAATGCCTTGAGCCGCAGCAGGTTCACTGCGTGCCGCGGAGCGAACACCGCCAGCGGGCAGAGCAGGCAGACCCAGGGACGTGCCGGGCATGGTTTGCCTGCCGGCCCGTGTAACCCGGCCAGCTGATCGGCGCAGGCTGCGGTGAACACATCCCGCGCGCCACCGACCAGCTCGGCGAGCACGCCTTCGTCGAGCTTCATCACCGCCAGCAGCTGCGGGTAACCCTCGGCGAGCGCCGCCGCGTCTTCCTCGGTGATCACGGCCGGAGGGTGCGCGCGGCGGAGGATGTCGTGCTGGGCGTCGGCGATGATCGTCTCGACGGCGTGGCGTTGACCGGGAGTCGTCGCCGACAGGTAGTGGTCACCCTCGACCGCGGGCGTGTGGTTCGGGTCGATCGTGGCGCGCGCATTCCCGGTCCAGGACTTCTTGTCCCGCATCGCGTGATGGGTGGTGCGGATGCGGGACCGGTGCAGTTTCATCGGCTGACCGTCGTCGCCGACGATGCCATGGCGGCGCATCCACCGGCCAATCGCGGACCGGTTCACGTCATCGAGGCGGCGGGAGTAGCCGGGCTGGCTCATCCCCAACCACAGCGTGGTGCGCTCGTCCGGCGGCACGAAGCTGCGCAACAGCGCCGAGTGCGCCAGCCACTGCTCGAGCAACCGCACCGCCGGCCGCGGCAACGTCGCGCTCTCGGCGGCGGTGCGCCGTTTGATATAGGACAGCAGAACAGTCGAATCCCCGGCCCAGTCGATGTCCCCGATGTCCAAGTCGGCGATGCCGTCGGGGACGATGCCGGAATAGATCCCGAACAGCAGCCGGTAGGCGATCACGACCTCGAGATGCGGGAACATCGCCAGCGCAGCCTCGTGGAAGACAGCGATGACTCCTCGATGACGGAAAACGTTGATGGACATGCCAATTTCCTCAGCAGCTTCGCTGCTGCCAAGCGGGCCGAGTGTCGACAACAGCCAGCAGAAGTTCTGATGAGTCCACGCACCCGTGCCCGGATGCCGCCCTCCGGCGGCGGACGCCAGCGCGCGCCGATGTGCCGCGTAGGAGTCGTCGACCTGCTGTCGGCAGGCCATGGTCAGCCGCTGCCATGCGCCCTCGGAATAGGGCGGCAACGGGCGCCGATTGCGCTGAATGTTGAAGTGCCGCCCTGCGGCCAGCTCCAGCACCCCCTCGCCGAGACGGCCGCCGGATCGCGCATAACCTTCCACCAAGTACCGAGTCAGCGCCTCCAGCCAGTTCGGGCCCGCCATCCAGAACTGCGCCAGCTGTCCGCGCCGCAGATCGCCGACACCGCCGGTGAAACCCTGATCAGAAAGTGTTCGCACCATCCTGTGCAACCCACGCACGTACTGGTCGACGGTGCCAGCAGTATCGACGCTGCCGTGAGGATGGATCAGCTCCACCAACCCGGTGGCCAGATCACGCACCAACCCGGGGTTCGGCAACCCCGTGAGATCGAATGCAGCTCTGCTGCCGTCGCTGAACACGCAGGCCAAACGCAGCGGATCATCGAGCACCGTCGTCGGCATCACAGCTCCTCTTCGGTGTCGTCGTCGAACTCGGCGTCGGCTTCCCGCTGTGCGGCGGTATCCTCGGTGAGTCCCGCTGCGGCTCCGGCGGTTTCGTAGGCTTGCCGGTAAATCCGCGTCGTATCAAGACGTTTCAGGTATTTCTCGGTCGTCAGAACCGTGGAATGCCCGAGCAAATCGCGCAGCACCAGCAGCGGGTCGGCCTTGGTCAGGTAGAACACCAGCGCTGCGTCGGCGTCGGTGTCGCATACCAGCTTCGCTGCCTGTCGGTAATAGCCGGTCACCAGATATTCCAGCGTCTGCATCGAGAACGAGTGGCGGAGTCGGTGCGGGTGGACGTGCGGGAACCGTGGTTCGAACCGTGCGCGGATCCGGTCGGAGGTGCGTTCGAACACCGTCGCCCACGCCGTGAACGGGCCACCATCACCCTTCACCGCTAGCAGGCACGACCCGCCCTCGGGTGCCACCAGCCGCCGTCGCTCGGCCGGGGTGAGCGACTCCCAGGACCGGCGGACGCCGTTGATCCGGCCGCCACGGGCGTCCGGTTCGGTGACCTGCAGCGGTTCGCCCCGGCGTCGTGGTGGCCGCCAGGCCGATCCGTCGGTGACGGCAGCGCGGTCGAGCTGCAGGTAGTCGTGCAGCCCGGCCAAGGCGTCGTAGGAGATCCAGGTGGTTCTGAACTTGCGGCCCTTGGTGATTCCCGCAGGCACCGGAAACGGGATCGGGATCACCGTCGGCGCCGGCGGCAGAGCCGGGATTTCCCACGGCAGCAGATGTGTGAACTCGCCCAGCCGCAACCCGGTCGCCAGCGCGAGGTCCCCGATCGCGGCGTTGCGGGTCATCTCCCGGCCCGCGAACCCGGTGTCGCGGGTGCCATCCGGCGCCAAACCGCGCAACCCCTTCCGGAACAGGTCGGTGAAGTCCGGCTCCAAATACTTGATGGTCACATGCGGTTTCGGGGTGCGGCGCACCGCCAAGTTCACCCGGACATCGCGGCCGGTGCCGGCGAAGACCGCTCGCGCGGATCGGTAGGTGAACGGCTCCGCCTCGGCGTATCCCTCGTCCATCGCCCACCGGTAGAACAGCGACAGGATGCTCATGTGCTGCGCCCACGTGGTCGCCGCGAATCTCGCCCGGATTGCTCCGGCGGCGCGGTGCTCGGCGTATCGGCTCAGCCCTGCCTTGAGCCGGTCTCGCGAATCGAACAGGCCCACACCGTGTTCGGCGAGGAATTCCGTCCATTCCTTGACCGCCCGCGCGTAGTTCTCCCACGAACTCGGCGCCGGAGCCCCGCTGGCCGGAAGCAGCCGCAACCACCGATTGATCACCGTCGTCGGCCGCGGCACGGCCGGGCCGTCCTCGAACAGCAAGTCGTCATCGATCAGCACCGGCATCCCCTCTGGGATCACCGGCCGGTGCTCGACACCCCAGGACTGCCAGCCCTGCGACGAGAAAAAGCTCAAGATCACGACTGGAGACCATACAAACACCACACGGCCTCACCAAAGCAGAAACGCCGAGCACGCCCGGGCCTTTCAGGCCAATCGCAACACGGGAACTAAGCGGGGACAAACCGGCGGAAGGAGTGCAGATCCAGCCCAGCGGAGAGCTCGAGATCGTTGCAGTACCGCCGGAATCGGCGCAGCAGGGTGCGTTCGGCGACCAACGCGCCGCGCTCGCTGGGGAACAGATCCATGCCGTCGTCGAGGTAAGGCTGGCCGTGAGTGAGCCAGTCGGCGATGATCTCCGGTGTCCAGTCGAAGACCGTCAGCACGGTGCGGCGTTTGGGTGGGGAGCCTTTCTTGGCCTTGCCGTAACGCACCTTCACGACGCCGTAGCGACCGAACTCCGGCGCATGCGGATTGCGGGAAAAGTCGACAGTCTGCAGGTGCCGAAGCTCGTTAAAGCGGACCCCGTACGAGTAGGCGACCTTGAACATGACCGCGTCCCGATAAGCCGGCAACCAACCTTTCTTCTTCGTACTGGCGATCACTGTGACCTGGTCGTCGGCGTGGTCGAAAAAGTCCTGCAGCTCCTGTTTCGTGAAGGGTCGCTTTTCGGGATCCTGTTCGTTGTCTTGAACGTGGGTGGCCGTATTCCAGGCAAAGAACACCTGGGCCGGGTGCGTGCCGAATCGTTGCTCACAGACGCGGTCCCAGCCGTAGTCGGGATCAGCGATGTAGGAACAGAACAGGCGAAGGCCGTTCTGATACCCACGGATTGTGGACTGGCGCCGGCCCTTGATGCCGCGCAAGTCGGCGAAGAACTCTTCGACGATGGCCGGCGTCCACGACCAGGGGAACTCATTGGTGTGCGCGATGAACCGGCGAACCAAGCCGATACGGCCGTCGACCGTGTCGTGATCGAGGTTGCGGCACAGTTGCTGGTTGCGCCATCCCTCGAGCATTTCTTCGACCGTTTGGACCTCGGGATGCAGCAGCGGCACCGAGCCCACCAGGAACACGCGACCGCTCTTATCGACGGGCAATTCGACCTCCCAACCGGTCTCATTTGATGATTCAATGAATCATCTAATGAATCAATACCACATCGGTACTGGTAGATCCATCATCCGCAGGGCGCTCATTGCGTCGTGTCGGCCCGGCCGTCTGCTATCGCCACCGGGATACAACTAACCCGACAGATCAAAGACACTGCGACGCAACAGTTATGGCGAAACAGCCCCGCGCGTCCGGAACCAACAAGTTCCAGGCGGGGATGATTCATCAAATGAAAACGGCGACGTTTACCTGACATAATCACTATTATCGGCTATATATCAGGCTATCTAAAAGCCAGATTAACGGCTATATTACGAGTATGAAGACAGTACCTCTCACCGAAGCCAAGGACAAGCTATCGGCCCTCGTCGACGAGGCCGACACGACGCACGAAATCATTCAGATCACGCGACACGGCCGCGTCGCCGCGGTCCTCATCTCCGCCGACGATCTGGAATCGCTCAACGAAACCTTGCACGCACTACGGACGCCAGGCCTCGTTGACGAACTGCACCA
>JGI24019J35510_1000846_pt1 | contig 14799 bp, 11 predicted proteins | sample Deesub1362B_J571_FD_35510 | JGI IMG/M metagenome (IMG submission 35510) | reverse complement strand
GATTTCAAGGCTTTGGTAATCTCGTTAAACTTTTCCTCCGCCTTTTCCAAGAACTTTTCTCCGACAAGAAATGCCGTCACTTTATCGGCATCAGAATGTTCAAAGATATGCACGATTTCATAGCGAACCGCGGCCTTGGGATCCGGGTGGTACGTTATAGGATATAAGGAAAGATAAAATATTTTGTCCAATTTGGCATCTGGGATATCTAGCCAAGTTTTGGGGTCATCTTCATTACGTTCCTTAACTGAAAAGCTGTGGTCTATGAAGGAAAGCTTCCCCAGTTTCTCAAAGAGATGTTCGTTAGGACTCACAGTTGTGGTCAATTCAATCCAGGCTCTTTTTGAAGGAAGATATGCATCAAGATCGGTTAGCACCTCACCGGAGGCGTCGCAAAGTTGTGCTCCATAAGCCACCCTTCCCTCATAGCCGAGTTGAAACAAAAGGCCCTGTACCAGATGTCTGTCTGCCAAATTTTGCATTTTAGCTCGCCCTTTTGGGGAATTTGCAACCCTAACAAACTCGGCGGCCTCGTCGAATCCGCCAAAGGCCCTCGAGATACTCTGCTCACGATGGATTGGCGGCCGCCGATTCACAAGAAACGCGTGTATAACCAGGTCATTGTTTTTGGTATCTACAAAAAGATGGGCTTTTTTGTTGTTAGCTACCCCGAAAATTATCCACCGCAAGAAGGCGAGAAACGCGGGATTATCGATCATATCTCAATTGGCTCACCGGGGGCTACCTTTTTCATGGGCCCGGTAGCGTAGACGATGTCGAGAAGCCTAAGAAGGTTCATCCTGCCGTATCTTTTGATGACTTCATGTAAGATCTCTCTTTCATCATCGGGTATTGCCTCCTCGACGTTGAGGGATTCGGCCAGTTTCGTAGGTCGGTAATCGTGAGCAACGCCGAAGGTGGTCAGTTCGGGGTTGTCCGCAAGTATTCCGTCCTCCACCAAGGCATCAAGAGCGTCCAGAACCTCGGTTGAAAATGGGCCGTAGAAATAAAACCGGTGCATAGCACCTGTAACGGTCCTTCCCAGTTTTTTACGTGCGAGCAAATCCGTTAAATACAACAGCTTCATCAGCTTCGTCCTACCAATGCGCTGTCGACTTTTTCTCAAACGGAGGGTTAAGTAAATTAATAGGCTTTCTAGTTTGCTCCGTGCCCCCCCGGTCTCCTTCATTCCAATCCCCTCCTTTGGCCGCCTGCGTACCGCATTTTACCGCGCGAGGTCATTTGTGATCCACTTCGTCAAACCTTTTCCAAACAATACGCTGCCGTTTCCACCATTGCCGTGTCAAGCACTCCATACCCCAGGTCGGCCAGGGCCACCAGATTGGCCTCACCGAGCAAGATTTCCTCCCGCCACTTTCGGAACGAGGAGAGGAAGAACCCGGTGCGCGACGTGATCGCTCCCAGCCGCCCGTGCGGTACCAGCCATTCGAGACCCCGCTCCACAAAGGCGGCGTAGAGATCGTTCTTGGTACGTGGATAAGCCTTTTCGATATAGGCCTTTGATGGCTTGCTCGCTTCGCCGAAAGGCGGGTTCATCAGAACCACATCGTACTGGTTCCGGCAGACGTCGATGAAGGCAAACCCCTGCGCGGCGTCTTCGGCAAAGAGCTTCCGGAGATAACCCCGATGGTTAGCGAACTTCTCCGCGTATTCTCGGAGCGCTTCCAGAACCCTTGTTTCGGCCTGCCGCCAAAAGCTTTCCTCGGTTGCGGAAACATCGAAGCTCTCCTCCCGCACGTTCCGCTTCCGGATCGCTTCCCGGAAGAGAGCCTCGGTCTCTTCCTCCCACTGCTCACGGGCAGCCTCGATGGCGTCTCGGATCTCCTGCTCGATCTTGAGGAGAGAGCCCGCCTCACTAGCAAGCTCCATCTTGTGGAAGACGGCTTTAACAAGCGAGGCAAGCGCAGGGGGATGCAGGGTTGCAACAAATTCCTTGAGGAGCTCGGTTTCACCCGGCATCGGCTCGGCCACCACGATGTGCGAGCGCGTGATCTTGGGCCGCTCTTCGGGCTTGAGCCCCATCTCCTGGTAGGCCCGCTGCGCACGGAGCCAGAGGGCAAGGGCCGCGATTTGCCCCGCGCGCGGATCGATGTCGATGCCATAGAGATTGCGCTCCAGTATGAGTTTCGGCACCTCGCGGCGGAAGGCCTCGCGATCGGGATAGTCCTTCCTGAGCTTCGGCCCCAGGTCCGGGTCATCGTAGGCCTCCTCATAGATGGCCTGGAGGAGATCGAACGCGTAGAGCAGGAAATGGCCGCTCCCGCAGGCGGGATCGAGGATCTTAAATTCACGGGGGTCTTTCTTGGGGCGATGTGGTACGTAGACCTTGCCCGCGTCCGAGGAGGGCGTTTCACCGGAGTTGAGGAAGTCTTCGTTTGGTTGCCAGATCAAGTACCGGCAACGTTCCTTCAGCACCGTCTCGCCGCGTCGCATCTCGTACCAGATGCGGCCGAGGGTGTTGTCGGTCAGGAACTCGACCACGTAGCGGGGCGTATAGAACTGGTTACGGAACGCCAACTCGTAGGAATTGCGGGGGGCAGGACTTTCCTTCCGCGCCTTCTCCCGCATCTCCTTAGGGGTGAAGTACTGGTAAACCCAGCCGATCGTCTCGTCCTCGCCCCAGACCTCGGCCAGCTCCGGATCGTTGATGAGTTCTAGCACCTCCTCCAGCACCCGGTGGGAGGGGAAGACCCGATTCGCCGGGTCGTGGGGCGAGAAAAGGGCGGGGATCTCCTCCTGGTAACGTTGCGCGAGCCAAAGCAGGAAGTGTCGGTACGCGAGCTCTTTCTGCCCGGCGTTGTATAGATCCTCTTCTTGTGGATGGTCCGCGAGATAAAAGAAGAAACCTTGGGACTTCAGCCCCCGACTTACCGCCTCGCGGATCAGACCGCGGGCTTCCATCATTTTGAAAGCCACCAGGCGGTTGAGGTGAGTGAAGGAGATCTCGCGGATAAGTTGCTCCACGGCTTCCTTTGGACCGAATCCGAAAGACTTGATGTGCTCGAGATGAGCGACGAGGTCATGACGATAATTTCGTTCTTCCTGGGGAAGGTGGACGAAGTTTTCATCGCCTTCTACCATGCCACTGCGGTGGATGCCGTAGCGCCCTTCCAGGATCTCCCCGATGTTCTCCTCCAACAGCTTACGTGTTTGAGTGACTGCCGATCGAAGTTTGTCACGCAGTCTTTTGTCCATACCTCACTCCAAGATCACGCGGACGCCTTCCTCGATAAGCTTGAGCAAGTGGTTCCGCAGGCGTTCGATGAACTCTTCGACGTCTTCCTTTGTGGCTACTGCGCTGTCGACCAGTTCGGCGACCCGAACCCGCTCGATGCGTTCTTCTGGCCGGAGTGCATGTTCGAGTTTGGCCAGCGACTCTGAGAGACGACTTGACAGGGCCGCGATATCCCCCTCGATTTCACTTAGACTCGCGCGGCAGTTCACGCAAACGAGCTTGTCGTCGCGTAACTCAAGTGTGGCGCACAGCCGTTCTGAGAGAGGGCGGAGAACAACACTTTGCATCTGTGGGGGGAGCTTGACCCACTCGGTCTTGCTTTTGACCTTCTCGATAGCCTCCTGGTACACCCTACAGCGCTCATTGTGCTGCGAGACGTAGAACTCTCGGTACTTTGCGGAGAGCTGCTCAGTCAAATGTCGGATCTCGGCCATTTGCTCGAAGAAGGTTTCGGAGTCAAGGAGTACTGTGAGGCGTTCGGCGACCTCGGCGAGCTCGTCGTCGATGCCGCGCTGTTTAAGTTCTGGCCACATGCGCTCGACCGCAAGGCGTGCGCGGTCAAGGATGCTGCGGCCATCGCCAGCTAAGGCTGCGGTAATTCGCTGGAGCTTCTCGTGATTGTCAAGGAAAGTGCGTCCCTCACCAGCGAGCGCACGCACGCGGTCTTCGTCGGTTCCCTGGATGATAATCTGTAGCTGTGTGTAATAGTCTTCAGCCCACTCGCTCACCGGCAGGTTCTCAGCCCTGATAGCTTCGAGGCGGCGGCTTTCTTCCTCTGCCCACTTTTTGACAGCTTGTCCGATTTTCGTTTTGTCGACTTCAAGGGTATTACCGGTGAGTTCTTCGTAGTTCTCCACAGCTGTCGTGAGCGTTTTGAGGTCGAGCGGAGTTGTGGGAGTGAAGAGCGCCCGACGGAACGCCGAGATCTTCACAAACACCTCGTGACTTCTGGGATCCTGATAGTTGTCAAAACGCTGGCCTTGATAGCTGATCTCAATGCTCCCGGCCCGGAAGAGGACCGCGAGTGCCAGGCGGATGATGTCGGGCTCCCAACCGTAGCCGAGCCCGCTAAAGTGGCTTTCTAATGCTTTGCCAATCCGTGTTTCCCGATTGCCGTAACTATGTTCCCGTCGCAGATAGCTGAAAATCTCATGGGCGATCTCAGCGTTTGGATTCGGCACAAACTTTTCCCCTTGTTTCACGACGAGCCCCAATCCCTCAGGGCCGTCGTAGAGAACTCTTGGGAGTGCATTGAGGTTAGCTGCTGTGAGAACTTTGCGGGCTTCATCGCCTTTGAGCGGTCTGGCACCCAGTTCCAGCTTGGGATAAAGCTCAGGGACCGCCCACTCCAAAAGCCCTTTCAGGATCTCATCCAGGTTTTGGCCAAGCGCAGAGGCGTCCCTCGCAGTACCGCGAAAGACGCCGGTCCCTTGTTCTAGGGCGACGGTTAGCTTTTCACGTAACCGACTTCTCAATCTTTCAAGTTCGTGCTTTTCCCCGTCCAGGAAGGTTGACTCGTGGGAGGCGATACGCCCCTGGGCCCGCAGCCGATCATACTTGCGGATCATTTCGGTCGACGCATGTACCTCGGCCACCAGGTTGTCGATCTCTGGGTTCAACGCGAAGATCCAGTAGAGCCGGTTTTGGTTATCCTCAAGACGACTTTCGCTCCGGATCTCTTCAACCAGNTCGCCAAAGCTCTCCTCGTCATCGGCGGCGCGAAGGACCAGAGGAATCTGCCCNTCCTCACCGAGGCGCTCAGTTCCAAGCGAAATGCCGAACTTGAAGGACCGCAGGTTGCGGTACCTTAGGGTCTTTCGTCGAGACTTAGAGAAGATCTCGCTGAGGACCTCTTTGAGGACTTCTTGGCGATCTCTGGGTTTGGGCTGCAGGTAACTACGTCGCTCGGCTGCCCAGCTTTTCTCCTGTGCCGTCTGAAGTTTCCACCCTTCTTCTGTGTGACGGACAAACTGTCCCTCGCGCAGGCATTCCAGCGCCGCTTTGACTTTTTCGATGGGGGCAGGATCTCCTACTTGCTCCACCAGACAGGCGGCGATGTTTTGTTCGGTGCGCGGGAGGTCACGTACGAACTCCAAAAGGGTGAGGGCTTTCGCAACGCGGAGCTCCATGCTGTCCGTGCCGAAGCGGCGGGCAATATCATCGATGTCCTTACGCCGCTCGGAGGAAAGGTTGCCCTCCACGAGCTCGTAAACTTTGTCCAGTGTGACCAGTGTTCCAATAGGCTTTTCCGCAAGAGCCGTGCGCGGCGAGACAAGGATCTCGTAGGCCTGTTTGATCAAAGTCCGGTTGCTGCCACCCAAGTGCTGCGGCGCGCCCGGTTGCAGACGCATCCCTGAAACGATGTCGATGGAAAGTTCCATGTAGTGCGGCAGGTAAGGGTAGAACTGAATGAATTCGTCTTCGGACACGTCGCTCTTGCGCGTGGTCCGTTCTAGGCGACATGCCGCGTTGAGTTTTCCTTGGTGTTGTTGATAGAGGTTTCGTAGAATAGACACGGCCTCATCTTTCTTGGCCAGAACGCGCTTTGTGGTCACCTCACGGATATCTGAAGGAGCCAAGTCGACTCGGTAGCGGAAACGGTCCTTCAACCGGGCGAGTTCGATCCGTTTTGAGTCGATAGCAGCCACTACTTCTTCAAGCTTTTCCTGTGAGGTCACGATCACCCAAACGGGCATAATCGCCTGCCGTTTCTTGGTTCGGTTGACCCCCTCCTTGCCAAGCTGTTCGATGACGGCGCGTAGGTCGTCGATCTTATCAGCACTACGGGCTACGTATTGGCCTACCTCATCGATGATGTAAACGAGGGCTTTGCCTGGTCTGCGGCGGGCCATCAATTCATACGCACGCTCCACGAACTTACCTACTGTCAGAACGGTCTGCTTCAGCGCTTTCGCCCAGGTGTCAGCGGCGGGGTAAGTGTTCGGTTTCATGGCGTGAAGGATGGCACTGGAACGTGCGATTTTCTGTGCCCCTTTGCGAACGATGCGCCAGACGGCATACGCCTCCCGAAGCTCCTCGGGAATCCCCGGGGGAAGCGGTCGGCTCAGATCTAGAGGGCCTCGGACTTCATTTCTATAACGACGGCCGCAGATATCTATGAACTCGGCAAGTCGACCCTCGGCCTCAAGTTCAATCTCAAGCTCTGCGATGTCGAGGTCTTCCGCGTAGTCCAGTTCGCGGAGCAGCACGGTATACATGACCTCGGCAAGTTTTTGCTGACCGGTTTTGACTGCGCGCTCCACAGACACATCAAACATTAAGACCTCAATCGGGATCCGTGCGTTGATGTAATCTATATACTCCGAGATCCGAGGATCACCAATCACCTGTTTAAAGAGCTCACTGGCCGCGTAGCCCAGCACTTTGCGGTTAGCGAGCACATAACCGAGGTTCTTGACAAACGAGGACTTTCCTGAGCCGAAGAAACCCGATACCCACACACCAACCCCGTCGTGCGGTTGTGCTGGCATTTCTGCAATGGCTTGAAAAAGGGTCCGGTAGTGCTCACGAATGCTCTCGGTGGCCACATACTCGGTAAGCTCACGGTAAACCGTCTCCTCATCGGTTTGGTTGACCTTAACGACCTCCTCAATGCGCTGGCCAAGATCGCGCTTTAGCAATTCTCCAATGGTTCTCACGAGACTTCCCCCCTCAATAGATTTTCACCCGGTAGTTTCCCATAGCTTCCCAATCCTTAAGTCCAAGAAACCGTAGTCCGGTCGTGCCTTCAAGAGTGCCGGGGTAGAATAGCACGATAGGTACTAACGTACGTCCATGTAGCTCGTCGAGGAGGCGGGACATGCGATAGATAGCTGGCGCCATAGCTGCAGCACGTAGTAGAAAAACTATATCACTTGCTGGATCAAGTCCTTTAAGACGCTTAACCACCAAGTCTGCGAGCGGTGCCCAGTCCGGGTCCGAAAGATAAACTGTGACCTGTTCTTGGGCTGCAAGAAATCCTCGTTCACGTTCTAGCTCTACGACAGCTTCCAAACCTTCACACTGCTCAATCGCTTCCCAGAGAAGTTTTGCAAGCGAAATATAGTGGACCTGCCGCCCGGCTTGTTGTAGACGTGTCCCAAGGCGTCGAACCTCCTTGCGGAGTACCCATTCTTCCTGAGGCCTGTATTGCAAGATTGCAAAGGGTAGGTCGTGATACACACTGATGCGGAGTGGATTTGCTGTCAAATCCTCCTCTAGGAGTTTAATGCGCTCGTTCAGCGAGAGCATATGCATACTCCTCAAGTGAAGCAGCTGGGAAATCGATACGGATAACGCTCCCGGCTGCTTGATATTCCAATAGACCGTGCTGGTGCGCCTCCAAAAACAACTGCTCGACATCACGCGGAGAAAGAAAGAAGAGGTGCCAATCACTGCTTTCCAGTATCTTTCGGCCTGACTGTGTCTCCCGCCGGAGGTAGAAAGCGATATATGCAAAAGAAAGCAAGGGTAAACGAGCTGGACTGATTCGCTTTTTAACCTCTCCTTCGAGAATCCCAAAGTCTCGCAATGTGGCAAGCAATCCTTGTGTTACCCTACGGATTGTTGCTTGGGACCAGCTAGTGGTGGTCTTACCTTCTTTGCTCCATTGGAGAATTAAACGCTCCAACTCTAAGGGGATGACATCTTTACGTCCGCTTCTATACAAGGAATGAAGAAACTGTGTGGCGACGTCGTAAACAAGAGGGTCGGCGCGTGCTGTATGAAAGTACAAGATCGGTTTGAGATATTCCTTGGGGAAAGCTGCCCGCACGAAAGCTATTAGTGCCCGCAGTGTCATGGGATCACTTAGGTAGCGGCGACGAAAGACAGCTAGAATATCTTCCACTCTTGATCGAGAGGATTTGGCGAAAAGGTTTTGGGAACGAAAACGATCTAAGTTTTCCTGCACAGAGGAGGTAATGTCCCAAAACGTGAACAAGGTTATAGTATCCTCAAATAAAGCTCCCGCCTTTATGATACGGGATGTATACATTCCACGATTGCATATAGCTGACATCTCGCTACTGCATATTATAGGCTCAAGGGACGTTCGGTGGTGGCATGCTTTACCTGGAGTTGCCCCGGTTAGGTGGACACCTGGAGGCTTTGGAAAGGCAGGAGTGATTGATGTCGAGGACACGACCACCGTATCCAGCGGAATTCAAACGGCAGAGGAATGGTGGAATTGATGAGGGCCGGACGCAGCATAAATGGAGTTGGCCGAAGAGCTCGAGCCCTGCTATGAGACTATCCGTAACTGGGTGAGGCAGGCCAACCGCGATGATGGCCTCACCGTTTCTGGTTTATTGCTCAGGAGAAGGAAGTGCTGCACAAGTTACGCCGGGAGAACCGCCAACTCAAGCTTGAGCGGGAGATCCTGGCAAAAGCCGCGGCCTGGTTCGCTTGGGAGGCCGGCTCGCTAGTGTGTTCGGTTTCGGAATGGTATTGACACCTCATCCCCTTTTGATCGTCCGGCCACGCCCCAGAAGACCTCAGCCGGTGTTCGTCCTTGGGTCCGGTGCCCCTGATGGCGCCGCTGCCCATTGTAGAACCTCAAGTGCCCGTCCGGTGAAGCCCGCGTTGTCTCCCGATGACGCTCAGGAACTCGTCCGAGCGCACGATTCTCATCCCCTGGAACTTTCTTAGCGCCAAAAGGTGAAGATCCTTGGAGACTATGTAGTCGGCCTTGGCCTTGAGCCCGCAGCCGAGGATCTCGTTGTCCGCCGGGTCCTCCGCGATCACATCCACTTTAGGACAACGCCTGTAGACTTTCTCGGAAAGGCCTCTGACCGCCTCGATGAACCGCTCGGGCTCCTCATCGCCATAGGGATAACGTCTCCTTATCCTGGGGTAGCGTAACACTCGTTCAAGTTCTTCGAGTATGTGTCGGCATAAATAGAGCTTATAACGGCGCCCGGCCTCCCGAAGAACCCGGTGGTTGATACCCCCCGGCTTGAGGAAGGCAGGCAATGACGCTGGTGTCGAGGACGGCCTTAATCACCCGATCCCGACCTCAAGGCCTTGAGCGCTTCCAGTACGTCCTTTTCCACCTCTTCCTCGGGGATGTCCGCCAATCGCTCCCGCACTCGCTCCAGAGCACTCTCCAGCTTTTTCAGAGCCTCGCCCCGCTTCTTGTCCACTACCGCCACCGGCCGGAGGACGATGGTGTCCCCCGACTCCTCGAGCTCCAAGTAATCGCCCACTTTGAGACCCAGCTTCTTTCTGATAGCAGCGGGGATCGTGATCTGAAATTTTTCTTTCACCTTTACCAGGGCCATAAGTCCCCCTTATCCGAAAGTTTAACTTTCTCACCAATATAAACCGGAGCCCCACGTTTCGCAAAGGGATAACGCACGTTCCACGGTAGCGAGCTTCGCCCGTGAAGTAACNGTTTCAGAAGCCTTAAATATTGAGGAGGGACTTTNAGCCGAAGAGGCGGANGATGTCCTTCANGGTGATGAGAAAAAGGAGCCCCAAAAGGATGAGGAACCCCACGGNGTGGATCGCCGCCTCCACCTTCCGGGGAATGGGCTTCCGGATGATGAGCTCCACCAGCGAAAAGAGGATCCGCGAGCCGTCCAAAGCGGGGAAGGGGATCAGATTGAAGAAGGCCAGGTTCAAGGAAATCAGGGCGATGATGAACATCACCCACACCCCGCCGGCCTGAATCCCCAACCCCAGGATACCCGCGATCCCCACCGGCCCCGATACCATCTCCCCCGCTTCCCGGGGACGCCGGACCAAAAGCGCGATGGCCCGCTTGAATCCCGCGAAGGTCTCTTCGAACCACCGGCCCGTTAAGGAAAAGCTCGTCTCCAGAGGAGGACGGCGGTAGACGATGGGAAGGGCCCGGAAGGCGACCCCTCGAATTATCTCCTCGATGGGATCCTCGGGGAGCGAGATCGCCAACATCGAATCCCCTCGCCTCACCGTGAGCTCCCGACAGCCCGCATCCAGGGCGAGGAAGAGCTCGGTGAGGGAACTCACTTCCTTCCCACACGCAGCTTCAATCACATCCCCCTTCCAAAGGCCCGCCCGCTCCAGGGGACTGCCGGGCTCCAGGGCCTCGATCTCCGGGGCAAACAGACGGGGGGCGAAGTANGCACCGACGATATACCTTTCATCNTCGGCGCTGTACTTGACCGGGATTTCGAAGGACATTTCCTCCTTTCCACGACGCACCACGAAGGGAACTGGATCNGGCGCGATCTCCTGGATGCGGCGGCTGAGCTCGGGAAAGTTGGCCCTCCAATCCCAGATCGGCCCTCCTCCAACCTCCAACACCACATCCCCCACCCGCAGGTACTCCGCGGCCGGAGCATCGGCCACCAGGGCCGCCACTTGAGGCTGCGGGAGTCCGAACCCCACGATCCCCAGCCAGGCAATGGCGAAGGCGGCGGCGAGGTTCATCAGGGGGCCGGCCAAGGCCACGGCGATCCTGACCAGCGGGGGCTTACCGGGCAACGTCCGTTCGAACGGGATCCCCTCCTCGAGGTCAAGCCCCTCCCCGGCGAGCTTCACATACCCCCCCAAGGGGAAGATCCTCAGGGAGTATTTGGTCTCACCCCGCCTCCAGCTTACGAGGGCCGGGCCGAAGCCGATGGCGAACTCGATCACCCACACTCGGGCGAGCTTCGCCACCAGGAAGTGGCCCAGCTCGTGCACCCCGATCAAAAAGAGTATCGTCCCTATGAACACAAACAGCGTGATCATCCGAGCCTCTCCGCTTCCACCCGGAGGACCTCCGTCGCGTCCTCCTCCACCTTGTAGTCCTCCGACAGTCTAGCGCCCACGGCCCAGATTATCCCCCTTTCGTCACACAGGAGCGGCACGCGGTCCCGCTCCTCCGGGGGGATCCCCGCGGAGGAGAGGACGTCCTTGAGCTTTTTGGGGTTCGGGAAGCCCAGGGGGCGGATCCTGTCCCCCGGGCGGCGGGTGCGTACGTAAAGGGGCGGGGCCACCTTGCGGGGGTCGATATAGGCCACGTAGGGGGAAGGAGGGGTCAGGGATTCGGGACGCGGGACCAGGGAGAGCCGGAACCTCCAACCGAGCTCCGGGATCTCCCGTTCTCCTTCCAAGGGGAGCTCCCATTCCCCTTCGAGGGGAGCCCTCTCTTCTGGGCCCGGCGGAGCGAGACGGAACCGGAGCCGGTCGCGCCACCGCTCCACGATGAGTCCCTTGGGGAGCGTGGCCATGGCGTGGCCCTCCTCCATCTCCAGGATGTGGAGGACCTGCTCGATGTGGACCCGGTCGATCCCCCGCTCCGAACCCAGGACCTCTGCCGCCATCTTTCGCACTACCAGCGTCCTCAGGCCCTTGGGGAGCTCGAGGAGCCTTTTTACCGAGAGGGTATCCTGATCCGTCCTAGCCTTTTCCAGAGCTTGGGACGCCGCCCATTCCAAGGATTCCTCCGCCTCGGCCCAGAGCTCCGCCGACCGCGCCAACGCCCCCTCGGGATCCGGCGCGAATTTTTTCAGATGGGGCAAGAGTTCCAACCGCACGGCGTTCCGCAGGAGCTTCGTGTCCCGGTTGGTGGGGTCCACCACGTAGGGGATGTCGTGGGCCCGGCAGAACTCCTCCGTCTCGTGGCGGGAGACACAGAGCAGGGGGCGGATGTAGGGCGGGGAGAAGAAGAGCATCCCCCGCAACCCTCCCGGCCCGGCGCCGCGCAAAAGGTGCATCAATACTGTCTCCGCGAGGTCGGTGCGGGTGTGCCCCAGGGCGATCTTCGTGGCGCCGACATCCTTTGCGGCCCGCTCCAAAAAATCGCGGCGCGCCAGCCGGGCGGCTTCCTCCAAGTTCAGCCTCTTTTCCTTGGCGAACGCGGGGACGTCGCGGCGCTCGTGGACGAGGGGCAATCCGAGGTCCTCGGCGGCCCACCGAACGACCTCCAGGTCCCGGTGGGAGTCGGGACGGATCCCGTGGTCGAGGTGGGCGATGGTGAGCCTGAGCTCGTAGTCGCGCCTGAGCCACCAGAGGCAATAAAGGAGGCACATGGAATCCGGCCCCCCGGAGACCGCGACCAGCACGTGGTCCCCTGGGGAAAGCAGTCCCCGGCGCCTCACTTCCTCCCGCACCCGCGCGAAGATTCCCATATCCTCACCATGGTAGCCCGGTCCGCGACGCAATTCAGGTCCCTTCCGGGTATTGACAGCGCGGCGGGGGCGGTTCTATAATGCGAACCGGTTCGAATGAAACGGGGGCCGACAATTCGCGATGTCGCTAAACATGCGGGAGTTTCGGTTTCAACCGCTTCGCTCGCCCTCAACGGAAAACCGGGCGTGAGCTCCGAAACCCGGGCCCGCGTCCTCAAGGCCGCCTTGGAGCTCGATTACCACCCCCACGCCGTGGCCAAGAACCTCGCCGACGGTCGCACCCGCACCATCGGCCTCATAAACCCCATCACCATCGAACACCTCTTCTCATCATCCGGGTTCTTCATGCGCCTCATCCAGGGGATGCACCAGGCCGCGGGCGAGTACGACTACAGCGTCTTCCTCCTCATCTCCGAAACCGAGGAGGAGGCCCTGGAACGGATGCGGAAAGCCCTGCAGCGCCGCAGCGTCGACGGGCTCGTGATCACCAACCCCTCCCTGGCCTCGCCGTACCTCCAGCTCCTGGAGGGGCGCCGCATCCCCTACGTCTTCGTGGGGCGGCCGCCTCGGAGCGATGCCCTTTACGTGGACAACGACAACGTCGAGATCGGCCGGCTGGGTACACAACACCTCATCGAGCTCGGACACCGCCGCATCGTTTTCCTCTCGGGCCCCGCCCGCTTCACCCACTGTCAGGACCGGCTCCTCGGTTACCAGGCGGCCCTACGGGAGGCCGGGGTCGAGTTCTCGGAGGAGCTCGTCTGGTACGTGGAGCAGAGCGAGGAGGCCGTGTACCGGACCGTCCGCGAGAAGGCCCCCCGGCACAATTTCAGCGCCCTCTTCGCCACCAGCGGGATCCACGCCGTGGGCGCCGTCCGGGCCCTAAGGGACNTGGGGCTTTCGGTCCCGGAGGATGTGGCCGTGGCCTGCGTGGAGGACACCGAGCTCACCCGTTACTTCATCCCCCCCTTGACCGCCGTGGACCTCCACAGCTACTGGCTCGGGTACTGGGCCGCGAAGCTCCTTATCCGGAGCATCGAGGGAGAGGATCCCGGACGGCCGATCCTGATCCCCGGGGAGTTGGTCGTCCGCGCCTCAAGCGGCGTCTCGGGAAAGGAGGTGAGAGCGGAGACGGAACCGGCGGAATCCTCAGGACATCCCGGATCACAAGGAGGTGTTTGAGCTATGCGTAGGCTTTTTGGGCACCTTTTGGTAGGGCTTTTGGCGGTAACGCTCGTGGGGCTTGGGCTTTCCGCGGAGACCATCAAGCTCACCGTCACCGCCCGTGCCGTCCGCGGCGGCGTCAACGCCCTGCTGGTCCAGTGGCTTGAGGACGTGGTCTTCCCCGCCTTCGAGAAGTGGATGAAGGAGCAGGGCAAGGATGTGGAAGTGGAGTTCATCCAGTTCGGCGGCACCGATGAGGCCCTGAAGGAACAGTATGCCCTGGACCTCAAGGTCGGCCGCGGCGCGGACATCATGGGCTTCGACGGCTTCTGGATCCCCGAGTTCGATGCCGCCGGCTTGGTGAAGCCCTTGGATGAGATAGTCGGTCCCGCCGTCTGGGAATGGGAGGACTGGAAGTACATCCCGCCCAGCATGCGGGAGATCCTGGGCTACAAGGGCAAGGTATATGGGCTTCCGCTCGGGACCGATGTGCGGGTGATCTTCTACCGCCGTGACATCTTCGAGAAGGCCGGGATCATCCCCGCGGGCTCCGGCCTGCGCTGGCAGCCGCGCAGCTGGAAGGAACTCCTGGACACCGCCCGCTACCTGAAGAAGGTCCTCCCCGATGTGATCCCGCTCCAGATCAACGCCGGGACCCAGATGGGTGAGGCCACCACCATGCAGGGTTGGTTCATGGTGCTTTTGGGCACCGGGATCCACATGTACGACTTCGAATCCGGCAAGTGGTACGCCAAGCACCCCGGGATCCTCGAGGCCCTGAACTTCTACAAGACGGTCTACATCGACGAGAAACTCGGGGACGCCCGCACCCAGCTCATCCCCGGCGCCCGGGCCCGCACCTTCGAGCTCTTCCGCGACGGCAAGATCGCCATGCTCGTTGAGGGCGACTGGTTCTGGCGCTCGGTGCTTGCGCCGGGCTCCGAGTGGGCGGTGCCCAACCGCAACGAGGTGGTAGATTGGGCCATGATGCCCGCCAAGGAGCCGGGGGCCGGCTACCGCGGCCAGAACTTCGTCACCATCTCCGGAGGCACGGGATTCATCCTCAACCCCAACACCAAGCACCCCGAGGAGGCCTGGGCCCTGATGCGGTTCGCGTTCAGCCGCGAGATGCAGCTTGAGTTCCAGAAGCTCCAGCCCCGGATCCGCGCCCGCACCGACGTCCCCGTCACCGGGGACCCAGTGATGAGCGAGATGGCCAAGGCCCTCCTCCCCCTCACCACGGTGCGCCCCATGCTCCCCGGCTATCCCAAGATCTCCTAC
>JGI24019J35510_1000813_pt1 | contig 15336 bp, 6 predicted proteins | sample Deesub1362B_J571_FD_35510 | JGI IMG/M metagenome (IMG submission 35510) | reverse complement strand
AACCCTTGCGTTATCTAGCTTCTATTGAATATACATACGCCAAAAAATTAGGTGCAGACCTGCGATATTCAGGCTTGCTAACCAAGAATCCAGTGGACAAAGATTGGGAGGTTACTTTACTCAATCCAAGACCGTTTGAACTGGACGAGCTGGCGGACTATGTCGATTTAGAAAACAAGCCAAAAAAGAGTGAAAATGAAGTTTCAGGGCTTGGTCGTAATTGCATGATGTTTGATGTAGTGCGTAAATGGGCATATAAGGCGATTAGAGCGTTTATTTCGGGGTCGTATGATGTTTGGTATGGTGAAGTGTTAGAAAGGGCTAAAATCGCAAATGGTGCGTTTTTACAGCCACTACCATATAGCGAAGTCAGGGCGACAGCGAAAAGTATAGCAAAGTGGGTGTGGCGCAATCATGGCAGTGCAGAATTTCAAGCACAGTTCAGCGCAAAACAAGCAAAGAAAGGACGCAAAGGCGGTTTAATCAGTGATTCTAGTCATGGTGGCAAGGCAAGGTCAGCAACGTACAGCGATATACGGCAAGAAGCCTTGAAGCTGCACGTAACTGGTAAGAGCATCAAGGAAATCTCAGAATTTTTGAACGTGCATCGAAATAGCGTGTCGAAATGGGTAAAAAACCATGCACAAGTGCAAGCCTAATCAGATAACAGCCCTGCAAGGGGCTTTTTTCTCTTTTTCCAAGTTAATTGTTTACATAACTTTACAAAATGTCGAAGTGCAGCCAAATCAGATAATAGCCCCCTAGGGTGCTTTTCTCTTATTTTTATTTTAAAAAATTATTATTCAATGATGGGAGCAACGGTTGTGGGCAAAGACAAAACCTGTGTGCAATACCTGTGGTCAAGTCAACGTATAACTCGAATGAGTTATGCGGACTTGTCCATCAGGTTTGTGCATAGATCAGTTTTGTCGTTCGCTTGCGATTGTCCATGACCTTGCCCCATCTCCTCAATTAAACTTCTCTCCAATTCATTCGTAACACGGTGACAAGCAATCTTTAAATAAAAATACAGATAGTTACACGGTGACGTTTTGTAAGCAAGGATACACAACCACGTATTTTTTCGCTATGCTACAAATTACTGGTCGTGACCTTGTTCAAGGGGACACCCCCCGAAACCCCCCCCAAAAAGCCACAGCGTTACACGGTGACATTATGGAATATAAGGCAAAAATCAACCACGCCAAAAAGCGGAAAGTCCGAGAGCATCGGGTTGAGGTGCGGTTGTCAGATGATGAATTGAATCAATTGAAAAATGCCAACGCCTCCAGCATTGCCCGATTATTACGAGAGTCGGCATTGAGTGCTGTTAATAAAGAAGAAACTCAAGTACCACAGTTCACAAAATTAGACCGTGATTTCCTACTGGAGCTATCCCGAATCGGCAACAACATTAATCAAATTTCAAAGGCAATCAACACAGATATTGCAAGTAATCGACCGCTTGATGCTGCAAGGCTTTTGCACTTACTAATAGGAGTTGACCAGACTCTAAAGGAGTTGCGAGATGATCGTTGATTTTTTTAGACGTGGGACTGGTGCGTCTAGTGGACCAATTGATTACTTGCTTGGCAAGAATCGAGACCGAGAACATGCCACTGTGTTACAGGGTGACGTTGATGAAGTTGCAGGTTTAATCGACTCAAGCCCTTATGCAAAGCGGTATACAGCAGGCTGTTTATCATTTTATGAACATGACCTGAGACCTGAAGCAAAACAGAAAATCATGGCGGATTTTGAAGCGTGCCTGTTCCCAGGTTTACCACAGGATAGCTATCGGGTGCTTTGGGTTGAACATCGAGACAAGTTGAACATCGAGACAGGGCAGACACGGCTAGAGCTAAATTTCCTTATCCCCAACGTGGAAGTCAACAGTGGTAAGCGTCTACAGCCATTTTATGCCGCAGCCGACCTTGATCGTGTCGAGTGTTTTAAACAGATTACAAATCACGTCCACGCCTTATATGACCCAGATGACCCAGCCAATAGGCAGGCAACGAAAGTAGCCAAAGTCTTGCCCGCCAATGCAAAGGAACTCAAAACCACTTTAGACACCGAAGTTGCCCTTGCAATAGCTGAGGGCATGATCTCCGACCGCCAGAGCCTTGTTAAGTGGCTTGGGGATATTGGCATGGAAGTGACAAGGCAGACCCCTAAATCAATCAGTATCAAACACCCAGACGATGCAAAGGCTCGTCCCATTCGTTTAACAGGTGCGTTATATGAGCAGGATTTTAGATATACAGACGAAAGCCCAGACATTACGGCAGCAGCATCAGCAGACTATCGAGAAGCAGCTACAAAGCGATATACAGCAAGCTGTGAGCGATACGACAAAATGCTTGCAGCAAAGAGTGAGTACCATCACCAACGATATAGACCGCAGTCACAGCGAGATCCTCAGTCACCAGAGCGAAGCTACGACAGCACTATTGCAGCAGATCGAGCAGAACACGGCAAAGATCAAGGCGCAACAGCAGCTGGGCATGACAGCACTATTACAACAGCAACAGCAGCAGATCGAGCAGCTACAAGCGAACTTGCAGCAGTTGAACGACTTGAGCCAAGACATCGAACAAGCAGCAAGTATCAAGAAAACCCTTACCAGATCGAATACAGCCTTGATTTTACTAGCATGTACAATGCTTATCAGCAGTATTTGTCTTGGGTACGTCAGCAAGAGCAAATACAACGAAATACAAGTAAAAAAGGAACGTTTGCAGCAGGTCGAATATCAGACTCAGCAGAAAATAGCGGAATACAGCAAAATCACAACCGATTTATACAAGGCGAGAGGGGGCAGGTAGATGAGCTTGGAATCACAGCTATTAAGCATTATCGAGCAGCAACAGCAGCAGTTACAGAGCGCATTGCAGCGATTGGAAGCCCAGAGCTATACAATCGAGCAGCTAGAGCAGTACGGTCAGAACTTGAAACAGTTCAACGAAACAGCGATAAGTCGAATCAAGCAGCAGGAGGAGATTATCAACAAGCTGAGAAACCCACAATTGCCAGAGACTTTGCTATTGAAACTACAGTCAGATATACAGCAGCAATTGCAGCAGCATTTAGTGAAGTTGGTCGGACAGTTGAATATAGAACAGCAGATCACCAAAGCCTTACCAGACCTAGCACAGAGCGAGATAGAGAAGCAGTTAGAGCCACTAACCAAGCAGGTGATCGAGAAAATGTCTTCAGTCGAGCAATATCAGCAAAAACTAGCCGTTTTAGTGCAGACCCTATCCACGAAGCTATAGGGGTGCTTGATCAGCGTAGAGAACTACAGCAAGAGCGGAAAAGGAACAGAGGGAACGACTTTAGCCCCTTTTAGCTTGTGTTACACGGTGACGTAAGGTATAGTTGATTAAATAATCAAAAGTAACACGGTGACAATATGAAAGATAAGGCAGATAAGAAAACGATTGATATGCTGAAAGAGCCACCAAAAACAGGGGCGGAGCGTCAAAAGGCTTATAGACAAAGGCTTAAAGAGCAACACTCAGCAGTACGGCTTGATCTGATGCTAGATAGTGCTGTTATGTCTCAACTGGAGGGCATTATGCAGGTCATGGGTGAGGGGAAAAAGGAGGTGTTAAATCGCCTGATTTCGGCAGAATTTAAACGAATTGTGAACCAACCAGATTTCAAGGTTAGCCAAATTATTAACCAGTAAAGTTTTACTTGTGTATACTAGGTAATACCTTTTGAAGTAATAGGAATTAAGCCATGTCCACCATAGCACTGTCCATCAAGCTTGATTCAAGCTATAAAGACCGTTTAAGTCGTTTAGCCACCACCAAAAAGCGTACAGCACACGCATTGGCAAAGGCTGCAATCACTAGCTTTATCGAACAAGAGGAGCGCATTGAGGCAGAGCGGAGAGAAGCTATAGCCTCGTATGAAGATTATCTGGAAACAGGGCTGCATGTAACTCTAGCAGAAGCGGATGAGTGGCTGGAGAGTTGGGGAACTGACAATGAGAAAGATGCACCCCTATGCCACAAGTAATTTTAACCAGAAACGCCCTTAATGATTTGAGCCGATTAAAGGCGTTTTTGCAGACAAAGAACCCAGAAGCGGCTAAGGAAGCGGTTATAACTATCCGATCTCACCTCAAGGAATTAGCCACTACACCATTGGCTCATGTGCCTGACGATGAGCGACCAGATTTTAGGATATTGATAATCCCTTTTGGTTCAAGTGGATACAAGGCTTGGTATCGTTACAAAACTGGTGAGGATGTTGTGATAGTCTCAATCAAGCATCAACGAGAAGATGGGTATTAAACTTATTTTGGACTATTTACTGTTATAATAAACCTCGAAAAATCAATGCTTTTCACATACTTTGAAGTGTGCTAGATTTTCGATAGGCGAAAAAAAAGTAGGTCTGCAAACCTACTTTTTCTTCGGAATCTAATTTTAAAGGCTTGAAAACACTCAAAAATTAAGACACCTCGAAACTTTCTTAATTTTAGCAGTGTTTGCGAGTATTGCAAGCGGATACTGTTATAAATGAATCAAATTTCTGAATTTCGGTCAAATTTTTATCAAGATCTACCTAAAAAACCGTATTGCAGTTATGGCAAAGGGACTAAAACCTACATACGTTCCAAAAAACACGCCATACAGTACCCTCTCATTCAGGTAAATCATGTACATACAGTGCAATATCTCATTTTTGATATAGACGCACCTGATGCTTACCTACATTTTTTTGATGCAAATTTACCTACACCGACATGGATAGCCAAGAACAAAAAAAATGGTCACTGCCATGTTTGTTATGAGTTAAAAACACCTGTTTGTAAAACTGCTAATGCAAAGCTGAAACCCTTGCGTTATCTAGCTTCTATTGAATATACATACGCCAAAAAATTAGGTGCAGACCTGCGATATTCAGGCTTGCTAACCAAGAATCCAGTGGACAAAGATTGGGAGGTTACTTTACTCAATCCAAGACCGTTTGAACTGGACGAGCTGGCGGACTATGTCGATTTAGAAAACAAGCCAAAAAAGAGTGAAAATGAAGTTTCAGGGCTTGGTCGTAATTGCATGATGTTTGATGTAGTGCGTAAATGGGCATATAAGGCGATTAGAGCGTTTATTTCGGGGTCGTATGATGTTTGGTATGGTGAAGTGTTAGAAAGGGCTAAAATCGCAAATGGTGCGTTTTTACAGCCACTACCATATAGCGAAGTCAGGGCGACAGCGAAAAGTATAGCAAAGTGGGTGTGGCGCAATCATGGCAGTGCAGAATTTCAAGCACAGTTCAGCGCAAAACAAGCAAAGAAAGGACGCAAAGGCGGTTTAATCAGTGATTCTAGTCATGGTGGCAAGGCAAGGTCAGCAACGTACAGCGATATACGGCAAGAAGCCTTGAAGCTGCACGTAACTGGTAAGAGCATCAAGGAAATCTCAGAATTTTTGAACGTGCATCGAAATAGCGTGTCGAAATGGGTAAAAAACCATGCACAAGTGCAAGCCTAATCAGATAACAGCCCTGCAAGGGGCTTTTTTCTCTTTTTCCAAGTTAATTGTTTACATAACTTTACAAAATGTCGAAGTGCAGCCAAATCAGATAATAGCCCCCTAGGGTGCTTTTCTCTTATTTTTATTTTAAAAAATTATTATTCAATGATGGGAGCAACGGTTGTGGGCAAAGACAAAACCTGTGTGCAATACCTGTGGTCAAGTCAACGTATAACTCGAATGAGTTATGCGGACTTGTCCATCAGGTTTGTGCATAGATCAGTTTTGTCGTTCGCTTGCGATTGTCCATGACCTTGCCCCATCTCCTCAATTAAACTTCTCTCCAATTCATTCGTAACACGGTGACAAGCAATCTTTAAATAAAAATACAGATAGTTACACGGTGACGTTTTGTAAGCAAGGATACACAACCACGTATTTTTTCGCTATGCTACAAATTACTGGTCGTGACCTTGTTCAAGGGGACACCCCCCGAAACCCCCCCCAAAAAGCCACAGCGTTACACGGTGACATTATGGAATATAAGGCAAAAATCAACCACGCCAAAAAGCGGAAAGTCCGAGAGCATCGGGTTGAGGTGCGGTTGTCAGATGATGAATTGAATCAATTGAAAAATGCCAACGCCTCCAGCATTGCCCGATTATTACGAGAGTCGGCATTGAGTGCTGTTAATAAAGAAGAAACTCAAGTACCACAGTTCACAAAATTAGACCGTGATTTCCTACTGGAGCTATCCCGAATCGGCAACAACATTAATCAAATTTCAAAGGCAATCAACACAGATATTGCAAGTAATCGACCGCTTGATGCTGCAAGGCTTTTGCACTTACTAATAGGAGTTGACCAGACTCTAAAGGAGTTGCGAGATGATCGTTGATTTTTTTAGACGTGGGACTGGTGCGTCTAGTGGACCAATTGATTACTTGCTTGGCAAGAATCGAGACCGAGAACATGCCACTGTGTTACAGGGTGACGTTGATGAAGTTGCAGGTTTAATCGACTCAAGCCCTTATGCAAAGCGGTATACAGCAGGCTGTTTATCATTTTATGAACATGACCTGAGACCTGAAGCAAAACAGAAAATCATGGCGGATTTTGAAGCGTGCCTGTTCCCAGGTTTACCACAGGATAGCTATCGGGTGCTTTGGGTTGAACATCGAGACAAGTTGAACATCGAGACAGGGCAGACACGGCTAGAGCTAAATTTCCTTATCCCCAACGTGGAAGTCAACAGTGGTAAGCGTCTACAGCCATTTTATGCCGCAGCCGACCTTGATCGTGTCGAGTGTTTTAAACAGATTACAAATCACGTCCACGCCTTATATGACCCAGATGACCCAGCCAATAGGCAGGCAACGAAAGTAGCCAAAGTCTTGCCCGCCAATGCAAAGGAACTCAAAACCACTTTAGACACCGAAGTTGCCCTTGCAATAGCTGAGGGCATGATCTCCGACCGCCAGAGCCTTGTTAAGTGGCTTGGGGATATTGGCATGGAAGTGACAAGGCAGACCCCTAAATCAATCAGTATCAAACACCCAGACGATGCAAAGGCTCGTCCCATTCGTTTAACAGGTGCGTTATATGAGCAGGATTTTAGATATACAGACGAAAGCCCAGACATTACGGCAGCAGCATCAGCAGACTATCGAGAAGCAGCTACAAAGCGATATACAGCAAGCTGTGAGCGATACGACAAAATGCTTGCAGCAAAGAGTGAGTACCATCACCAACGATATAGACCGCAGTCACAGCGAGATCCTCAGTCACCAGAGCGAAGCTACGACAGCACTATTGCAGCAGATCGAGCAGAACACGGCAAAGATCAAGGCGCAACAGCAGCTGGGCATGACAGCACTATTACAACAGCAACAGCAGCAGATCGAGCAGCTACAAGCGAACTTGCAGCAGTTGAACGACTTGAGCCAAGACATCGAACAAGCAGCAAGTATCAAGAAAACCCTTACCAGATCGAATACAGCCTTGATTTTACTAGCATGTACAATGCTTATCAGCAGTATTTGTCTTGGGTACGTCAGCAAGAGCAAATACAACGAAATACAAGTAAAAAAGGAACGTTTGCAGCAGGTCGAATATCAGACTCAGCAGAAAATAGCGGAATACAGCAAAATCACAACCGATTTATACAAGGCGAGAGGGGGCAGGTAGATGAGCTTGGAATCACAGCTATTAAGCATTATCGAGCAGCAACAGCAGCAGTTACAGAGCGCATTGCAGCGATTGGAAGCCCAGAGCTATACAATCGAGCAGCTAGAGCAGTACGGTCAGAACTTGAAACAGTTCAACGAAACAGCGATAAGTCGAATCAAGCAGCAGGAGGAGATTATCAACAAGCTGAGAAACCCACAATTGCCAGAGACTTTGCTATTGAAACTACAGTCAGATATACAGCAGCAATTGCAGCAGCATTTAGTGAAGTTGGTCGGACAGTTGAATATAGAACAGCAGATCACCAAAGCCTTACCAGACCTAGCACAGAGCGAGATAGAGAAGCAGTTAGAGCCACTAACCAAGCAGGTGATCGAGAAAATGTCTTCAGTCGAGCAATATCAGCAAAAACTAGCCGTTTTAGTGCAGACCCTATCCACGAAGCTATAGGGGTGCTTGATCAGCGTAGAGAACTACAGCAAGAGCGGAAAAGGAACAGAGGGAACGACTTTAGCCCCTTTTAGCTTGTGTTACACGGTGACGTAAGGTATAGTTGATTAAATAATCAAAAGTAACACGGTGACAATATGAAAGATAAGGCAGATAAGAAAACGATTGATATGCTGAAAGAGCCACCAAAAACAGGGGCGGAGCGTCAAAAGGCTTATAGACAAAGGCTTAAAGAGCAACACTCAGCAGTACGGCTTGATCTGATGCTAGATAGTGCTGTTATGTCTCAACTGGAGGGCATTATGCAGGTCATGGGTGAGGGGAAAAAGGAGGTGTTAAATCGCCTGATTTCGGCAGAATTTAAACGAATTGTGAACCAACCAGATTTCAAGGTTAGCCAAATTATTAACCAGTAAAGTTTTACTTGTGTATACTAGGTAATACCTTTTGAAGTAATAGGAATTAAGCCATGTCCACCATAGCACTGTCCATCAAGCTTGATTCAAGCTATAAAGACCGTTTAAGTCGTTTAGCCACCACCAAAAAGCGTACAGCACACGCATTGGCAAAGGCTGCAATCACTAGCTTTATCGAACAAGAGGAGCGCATTGAGGCAGAGCGGAGAGAAGCTATAGCCTCGTATGAAGATTATCTGGAAACAGGGCTGCATGTAACTCTAGCAGAAGCGGATGAGTGGCTGGAGAGTTGGGGAACTGACAATGAGAAAGATGCACCCCTATGCCACAAGTAATTTTAACCAGAAACGCCCTTAATGATTTGAGCCGATTAAAGGCGTTTTTGCAGACAAAGAACCCAGAAGCGGCTAAGGAAGCGGTTATAACTATCCGATCTCACCTCAAGGAATTAGCCACTACACCATTGGCTCATGTGCCTGACGATGAGCGACCAGATTTTAGGATATTGATAATCCCTTTTGGTTCAAGTGGATACAAGGCTTGGTATCGTTACAAAACTGGTGAGGATGTTGTGATAGTCTCAATCAAGCATCAACGAGAAGATGGGTATTAAACTTATTTTGGACTATTTACTGTTATAATAAACCTCGAAAAATCAATGCTTTTCACATACTTTGAAGTGTGCTAGATTTTCGATAGGCGAAAAAAAAGTAGGTCTGCAAACCTACTTTTTCTTCGGAATCTAATTTTAAAGGCTTGAAAACACTCAAAAATTAAGACACCTCGAAACTTTCTTAATTTTAGCAGTGTTTGCGAGTATTGCAAGCGGATACTGTTATAAATGAATCAAATTTCTGAATTTCGGTCAAATTTTTATCAAGATCTACCTAAAAAACCGTATTGCAGTTATGGCAAAGGGACTAAAACCTACATACGTTCCAAAAAACACGCCATACAGTACCCTCTCATTCAGGTAAATCATGTACATACAGTGCAATATCTCATTTTTGATATAGACGCACCTGATGCTTACCTACATTTTTTTGATGCAAATTTACCTACACCGACATGGATAGCCAAGAACAAAAAAAATGGTCACTGCCATGTTTGTTATGAGTTAAAAACACCTGTTTGTAAAACTGCTAATGCAAAGCTGAAACCCTTGCGTTATCTAGCTTCTATTGAATATACATACGCCAAAAAATTAGGTGCAGACCTGCGATATTCAGGCTTGCTAACCAAGAATCCAGTGGACAAAGATTGGGAGGTTACTTTACTCAATCCAAGACCGTTTGAACTGGACGAGCTGGCGGACTATGTCGATTTAGAAAACAAGCCAAAAAAGAGTGAAAATGAAGTTTCAGGGCTTGGTCGTAATTGCATGATGTTTGATGTAGTGCGTAAATGGGCATATAAGGCGATTAGAGCGTTTATTTCGGGGTCGTATGATGTTTGGTATGGTGAAGTGTTAGAAAGGGCTAAAATCGCAAATGGTGCGTTTTTACAGCCACTACCATATAGCGAAGTCAGGGCGACAGCGAAAAGTATAGCAAAGTGGGTGTGGCGCAATCATGGCAGTGCAGAATTTCAAGCACAGTTCAGCGCAAAACAAGCAAAGAAAGGACGCAAAGGCGGTTTAATCAGTGATTCTAGTCATGGTGGCAAGGCAAGGTCAGCAACGTACAGCGATATACGGCAAGAAGCCTTGAAGCTGCACGTAACTGGTAAGAGCATCAAGGAAATCTCAGAATTTTTGAACGTGCATCGAAATAGCGTGTCGAAATGGGTAAAAAACCATGCACAAGTGCAAGCCTAATCAGATAACAGCCCTGCAAGGGGCTTTTTTCTCTTTTTCCAAGTTAATTGTTTACATAACTTTACAAAATGTCGAAGTGCAGCCAAATCAGATAATAGCCCCCTAGGGTGCTTTTCTCTTATTTTTATTTTAAAAAATTATTATTCAATGATGGGAGCAACGGTTGTGGGCAAAGACAAAACCTGTGTGCAATACCTGTGGTCAAGTCAACGTATAACTCGAATGAGTTATGCGGACTTGTCCATCAGGTTTGTGCATAGATCAGTTTTGTCGTTCGCTTGCGATTGTCCATGACCTTGCCCCATCTCCTCAATTAAACTTCTCTCCAATTCATTCGTAACACGGTGACAAGCAATCTTTAAATAAAAATACAGATAGTTACACGGTGACGTTTTGTAAGCAAGGATACACAACCACGTATTTTTTCGCTATGCTACAAATTACTGGTCGTGACCTTGTTCAAGGGGACACCCCCCGAAACCCCCCCCAAAAAGCCACAGCGTTACACGGTGACATTATGGAATATAAGGCAAAAATCAACCACGCCAAAAAGCGGAAAGTCCGAGAGCATCGGGTTGAGGTGCGGTTGTCAGATGATGAATTGAATCAATTGAAAAATGCCAACGCCTCCAGCATTGCCCGATTATTACGAGAGTCGGCATTGAGTGCTGTTAATAAAGAAGAAACTCAAGTACCACAGTTCACAAAATTAGACCGTGATTTCCTACTGGAGCTATCCCGAATCGGCAACAACATTAATCAAATTTCAAAGGCAATCAACACAGATATTGCAAGTAATCGACCGCTTGATGCTGCAAGGCTTTTGCACTTACTAATAGGAGTTGACCAGACTCTAAAGGAGTTGCGAGATGATCGTTGATTTTTTTAGACGTGGGACTGGTGCGTCTAGTGGACCAATTGATTACTTGCTTGGCAAGAATCGAGACCGAGAACATGCCACTGTGTTACAGGGTGACGTTGATGAAGTTGCAGGTTTAATCGACTCAAGCCCTTATGCAAAGCGGTATACAGCAGGCTGTTTATCATTTTATGAACATGACCTGAGACCTGAAGCAAAACAGAAAATCATGGCGGATTTTGAAGCGTGCCTGTTCCCAGGTTTACCACAGGATAGCTATCGGGTGCTTTGGGTTGAACATCGAGACAAGTTGAACATCGAGACAGGGCAGACACGGCTAGAGCTAAATTTCCTTATCCCCAACGTGGAAGTCAACAGTGGTAAGCGTCTACAGCCATTTTATGCCGCAGCCGACCTTGATCGTGTCGAGTGTTTTAAACAGATTACAAATCACGTCCACGCCTTATATGACCCAGATGACCCAGCCAATAGGCAGGCAACGAAAGTAGCCAAAGTCTTGCCCGCCAATGCAAAGGAACTCAAAACCACTTTAGACACCGAAGTTGCCCTTGCAATAGCTGAGGGCATGATCTCCGACCGCCAGAGCCTTGTTAAGTGGCTTGGGGATATTGGCATGGAAGTGACAAGGCAGACCCCTAAATCAATCAGTATCAAACACCCAGACGATGCAAAGGCTCGTCCCATTCGTTTAACAGGTGCGTTATATGAGCAGGATTTTAGATATACAGACGAAAGCCCAGACATTACGGCAGCAGCATCAGCAGACTATCGAGAAGCAGCTACAAAGCGATATACAGCAAGCTGTGAGCGATACGACAAAATGCTTGCAGCAAAGAGTGAGTACCATCACCAACGATATAGACCGCAGTCACAGCGAGATCCTCAGTCACCAGAGCGAAGCTACGACAGCACTATTGCAGCAGATCGAGCAGAACACGGCAAAGATCAAGGCGCAACAGCAGCTGGGCATGACAGCACTATTACAACAGCAACAGCAGCAGATCGAGCAGCTACAAGCGAACTTGCAGCAGTTGAACGACTTGAGCCAAGACATCGAACAAGCAGCAAGTATCAAGAAAACCCTTACCAGATCGAATACAGCCTTGATTTTACTAGCATGTACAATGCTTATCAGCAGTATTTGTCTTGGGTACGTCAGCAAGAGCAAATACAACGAAATACAAGTAAAAAAGGAACGTTTGCAGCAGGTCGAATATCAGACTCAGCAGAAAATAGCGGAATACAGCAAAATCACAACCGATTTATACAAGGCGAGAGGGGGCAGGTAGATGAGCTTGGAATCACAGCTATTAAGCATTATCGAGCAGCAACAGCAGCAGTTACAGAGCGCATTGCAGCGATTGGAAGCCCAGAGCTATACAATCGAGCAGCTAGAGCAGTACGGTCAGAACTTGAAACAGTTCAACGAAACAGCGATAAGTCGAATCAAGCAGCAGGAGGAGATTATCAACAAGCTGAGAAACCCACAATTGCCAGAGACTTTGCTATTGAAACTACAGTCAGATATACAGCAGCAATTGCAGCAGCATTTAGTGAAGTTGGTCGGACAGTTGAATATAGAACAGCAGATCACCAAAGCCTTACCAGACCTAGCACAGAGCGAGATAGAGAAGCAGTTAGAGCCACTAACCAAGCAGGTGATCGAGAAAATGTCTTCAGTCGAGCAATATCAGCAAAAACTAGCCGTTTTAGTGCAGACCCTATCCACGAAGCTATAGGGGTGCTTGATCAGCGTAGAGAACTACAGCAAGAGCGGAAAAGGAACAGAGGGAACGACTTTAGCCCCTTTTAGCTTGTGTTACACGGTGACGTAAGGTATAGTTGATTAAATAATCAAAAGTAACACGGTGACAATATGAAAGATAAGGCAGATAAGAAAACGATTGATATGCTGAAAGAGCCACCAAAAACAGGGGCGGAGCGTCAAAAGGCTTATAGACAAAGGCTTAAAGAGCAACACTCAGCAGTACGGCTTGATCTGATGCTAGATAGTGCTGTTATGTCTCAACTGGAGGGCATTATGCAGGTCATGGGTGAGGGGAAAAAGGAGGTGTTAAATCGCCTGATTTCGGCAGAATTTAAACGAATTGTGAACCAACCAGATTTCAAGGTTAGCCAAATTATTAACCAGTAAAGTTTTACTTGTGTATACTAGGTAATACCTTTTGAAGTAATAGGAATTAAGCCATGTCCACCATAGCACTGTCCATCAAGCTTGATTCAAGCTATAAAGACCGTTTAAGTCGTTTAGCCACCACCAAAAAGCGTACAGCACACGCATTGGCAAAGGCTGCAATCACTAGCTTTATCGAACAAGAGGAGCGCATTGAGGCAGAGCGGAGAGAAGCTATAGCCTCGTATGAAGATTATCTGGAAACAGGGCTGCATGTAACTCTAGCAGAAGCGGATGAGTGGCTGGAGAGTTGGGGAACTGACAATGAGAAAGATGCACCCCTATGCCACAAGTAATTTTAACCAGAAACGCCCTTAATGATTTGAGCCGATTAAAGGCGTTTTTGCAGACAAAGAACCCAGAAGCGGCTAAGGAAGCGGTTATAACTATCCGATCTCACCTCAAGGAATTAGCCACTACACCATTGGCTCATGTGCCTGACGATGAGCGACCAGATTTTAGGATATTGATAATCCCTTTTGGTTCAAGTGGATACAAGGCTTGGTATCGTTACAAAACTGGTGAGGATGTTGTGATAGTCTCAATCAAGCATCAACGAGAAGATGGGTATTAAACTTATTTTGGACTATTTACTGTTATAATAAACCTCGAAAAATCAATGCTTTTCACATACTTTGAAGTGTGCTAGATTTTCGATAGGCGAAAAAAAAGTAGGTCTGCAAACCTACTTTTTCTTCGGAATCTAATTTTAAAGGCTTGAAAACACTCAAAAATTAAGACACCTCGAAACTTTCTTAATTTTAGCAGTGTTTGCGAGTATTGCAAGCGGATACTGTTATAAATGAATCAAATTTCTGAATTTCGGTCAAATTTTTATCAAGATCTACCTAAAAAACCGTATTGCAGTTATGGCAAAGGGACTAAAACCTACATACGTTCCAAAAAACACGCCATACAGTACCCTCTCATTCAGGTAAATCATGTACATACAGTGCAATATCTCATTTTTGATATAGACGCACCTGATGCTTACCTACATTTTTTTGATGCAAATTTACCTACACCGACATGGATAGCCAAGAACAAAAAAAATGGTCACTGCCATGTTTGTTATGAGTTAAAAACACCTGTTTGTAAAACTGCTAATGCAAAGCTGAAACCCTTGCGTTATCTAGCTTCTATTGAATATACATACGCCAAAAAATTAGGTGCAGACCTGCGATATTCAGGCTTGCTAACCAAGAATCCAGTGGACAAAGATTGGGAGGTTACTTTACTCAATCCAAGACCGTTTGAACTGGACGAGCTGGCGGACTATGTCGATTTAGAAAACAAGCCAAAAAAGAGTGAAAATGAAGTTTCAGGGCTTGGTCGTAATTGCATGATGTTTGATGTAGTGCGTAAATGGGCATATAAGGCGATTAGAGCGTTTATTTCGGGGTCGTATGATGTTTGGTATGGTGAAGTGTTAGAAAGGGCTAAAATCGCAAATGGTGCGTTTTTACAGCCACTACCATATAGCGAAGTCAGGGCGACAGCGAAAAGTATAGCAAAGTGGGTGTGGCGCAATCATGGCAGTGCAGAATTTCAAGCACAGTTCAGCGCAAAACAAGCAAAGAAAGGACGCAAAGGCGGTTTAATCAGTGATTCTAGTCATGGTGGCAAGGCAAGGTCAGCAACGTACAGCGATATACGGCAAGAAGCCTTGAAGCTGCACGTAACTGGTAAGAGCATCAAGGAAATCTCAGAATTTTTGAACGTGCATCGAAATAGCGTGTCGAAATGGGTAAAAAACCATGCACAAGTGCAAGCCTAATCAGATAACAGCCCTGCAAGGGGCTTTTTTCTCTTTTTCCAAGTTAATTGTTTACATAACTTTACAAAATGTCGAAGTGCAGCCAAATCAGATAATAGCCCCCTAGGGTGCTTTTCTCTTATTT
>JGI24019J35510_1000743_pt1 | contig 16272 bp, 32 predicted proteins | sample Deesub1362B_J571_FD_35510 | JGI IMG/M metagenome (IMG submission 35510) | reverse complement strand
GAGTGAGAGGGAGCTGTTCGAGGAGATAAAGCTCTCGATACAGAAGCACTGGGAAAGGTTCATAAGCTTGCAGAGAGGTGTTGAGAGTGAATGAGGATGTTTGGAGGGAGTCATTACGACAGATTTTTCAATTTTCTATTAAGAAATTGGGTTTTATTATTAAGGAACTCAAAAGAATCCTTTGGAGTAGTTTTTTATTAAATAACCGTTATTTAATAAAAAACTCAATCAGAGTCCTTCGTTTACGTTTTATTAAGAAAACATTGTTTTCTATTAAGAAATTTACGGAGGTCGTTCTATGCCAAGACCCAAAAAGTATCACCAAGAAATGAAGGTAACTACACTTTACATTCCTGAAAACGTTTACCAAAGTCTTAAAGAAACGGCTAAACTTAAAGGCTGTTCCGTTAATCAGCTTATCGTTGAGATTTTGTCAAATAATTTGTCACCTCTTGAAGTCATCGACAAAAAGATCAAAGAGCTGGAAAGGCAGCTCGAAGAACTTCACGATCTACGACAGAGGACGATTGCCAGAATGATAAGCCTGATCCCGGGATCCCATAAAAATCACATCAGAGATGCCGTTAAACGTTTCTTCGATCTCTACAGGAGTGACGGACTGGAACCGAGGCTTGAGAGATTCTTTGAAAAATACTCTGAGGTCAACAATCTGCCTTGCGAATCCGTCAAAGAATTCGGTAGAATGGTTCTTGAGGAGCTTGTTGAGAAGGAAGAACATTGAGCGAATATACTGATAGAGAAATGCTTAAAGCTGAGGGAAAAATCAAACCCTAATTTTTTGTTCCTTGAGCTTCATTGCTGCCTTCCAGACTTCTTCCTCCGGGACTCCGTACTCCTCCGAAACTCTCCTTACGGCTCGGAGGACTATTTTTCTCATCTTCAAACTATCCTCACCTCCCTGACGATCCCCACTCGCTTAAGGTGGCCGATACACACCATGAAGGACGTTATGTCCATTCCGAGGTCTTTTGCCGCCTCGGCGATGGTTTTTCCGTTTAGATCGTAAATCATACTGGCTATCATCTGTGCATCATAGCGACGAAAGAACTCGTACGCTGCTCTGTCCTCCTTCTTTTCGACCTTGATCTGGATCATACAAACGCCTCCAGCGTTACCTGCCCCATCTTGTACTCCCTCATCCACTCCTCCAAGTCAAAGGCCAGCTCTATCTCGTTCTCCCGACAGAACCTCAGCAGCTTCTCAGGGCTGATCCCTACACTAATGGCGTACTCGAATCCCTCTCTGCTCATTTTGCCTACGTGCTCACGCTTGAAGTGCTCGAACTCTGCCTGGGAGGTTGTGAAGGTTCTGCTGCACCTGGGGCAGGTGTATTTACGGGGCATCGCTCTCACCTAAAAGTCCAAGTTCCCTGGCTTGTCCAGGTGTTAGAACGACGAGTTTTCCCTCGAACAGCATCGCTCTCACCTCATAAACTCAAACAGGCTTCTGACGCCATGAGCTACCTTGGCATCGTTGACCAATCTCTCCGCTGCCTCTCTGACCTCTTTTTCGGCGAGGTATCTCAACAGATCCAGCAGGTGTCCCCTGCCGAACCTTGCTGGGATCAAAATCTTAACAAAGTCGTCATCCCAGACTATCCATCCTATTCCGTAATCGATCATTTCGAGGAACATCGCCGTGTCTGGGATCACCATCTCGGTAGCAATCCACATGTAATCCACATAAGAAGTTCTGGCGATTGCTTGGGTAACGACCTTCCTGAAGTCCGTTTCCTTGAATTCTATACCTATCAGCCTCTCGTACTTCCTTTTGTTTTCCCAAGTGAGTTTGATTAAGAGGTCATACTCCAGTTTCTCCTTGCCTGTGTTGTACCACAATCGAGGATGCAGTTCTTCACTCCAGTCGTAGGCTTGTACGTCGGCGAGATGGTAGTCAATAACCCTCTTAGCGATCTCGTAACCCATCCGCTCCTCTTGGTTGCCGTTTTGCCTGAGCCACTGCCTGTACTCCTCAAGCCTCATCGGTCCCATCGCGCTCATCTCCTTCATCAACCTCAACAATCTGGACTTTGACCAGTTTGGCGTACTTTCCTTCCTCAAAGCTCAGGATACACTCAATAAATATCTCCGCTTCCTCTTTTGTTCTCGCAATAGAGCAATCCTCATCAAACAGATAGTACTTGCCAGTTCTGAGATCCTTAACGATCCAAAACTCTCCATCTCCCAGATTCGGGTTGACCGTCATTCTGTCCTACACCTCCCAAGGTTTTCCAATCACCTGCATCTCCTGTCTGAGCTTCCGGCGGTTCTCCTCCCTTAGGTAGGTCGAATCCTTAATCAGGACTCTCTTTCTCCCCACCTTCAGCAGCTCTCCACCGTAGCGAACGTAGTTGGAAAACAGATGTAGCACGTAGTGCTCCACACCCCTCAAGTCGAGATCGAGGTCTTTAGCAACCTCCCTGAGTTTGACGATATCCGTCTCCTCTGGTAACCTTCTGTACAGCTTGTCGAGGTCCTCAAGCCTCAGCCTCTTGATGGTTGAGATGCTGCCATCTTTCTGATGGGCTATTACGATCTCATCCCTCTCTACCCTGTAGCACACCCTGTCCGTAAGCCTGTACCAGCCCTCCGGAAGGCTTGTGGGCACAGCCTCCTGGAGCTCCGTGTGGTCACAACCCTCGGTCCCAGGGGTGTGGTCACAGTGGGATCCTCGTGTGGTCACACCTCGAGGATCATCTTCTGTGGACACATGACCGTCAAAGCTGTAGGGGAACTCCAGCCTTAGCCTGTGCGCCGTCTTGACGATGGTCGGGTGAACCTCCACCTCACCGGGATCGACGCCGAAGCATTCCCCCAGAAGTTCCACAACCCTCGTTAGGGTTCTTACGGTCCTGTCGGGGATCCAGACCATCATCACGCCATCCTTGCGGTCATACTGGATGGCAATGCCCTCTTTCAGCAAATCATAGAGGGACATGTCCTCAACTCACCTCCGGGTCCCGATGTGACCACAAGGATCCTGGAGGTCCATTGTGTCCACAGGGGGAGCTCCCAAGGATTGTGGACACAGAAGGATCCATGTGAACACAATGGACCTACTCATCCCACTCATCCTCCCACTCCTCCTCGTCCCAGTCCTGCTCCTCCTCCACATCCTCAGGGATGACGAGAATTAGCGCCTTGCCCCTGATCCTCTTCTTCCTCCAGAACTCCTCATACTCTAGCTCGACCTCGGCGTCCCAGAGAAAGAAAAACTGGCCGATGAGGTCGTTGTAGTCTGGAGGGAGGATTATTCTGGGAGCAATGAACGTTTGATCGTTTAGCTTTCGGCTATGCTTGCTTATTTTTCGTCCCTTGGGGTACCAGTCGGGGCAGCGGATACTCTTCAGCTCTATCCTAACGTCCTCCATACACCATCCTCCTCTTCTCAACCGGGCTGAAGATGCGGGAGTGGCAGCTCCTGCAGAGCGGAAGGTTCGCCAGCCACGCCGGGTCGCGGATGCGGCGGCCGCAGTAGGTGCACTCGAAGCCCGTCTTGCTTAGCTCGTCCTGCAGGATGTCGAGGATGCGTTTCTGCTCTGCCGGCTGGAGTTGGCGGAAAAGAGTGAGAATCTCGCTGGTTTGCAGGACCATCATGGCCTCTCTACCTCCCCGACTCCTCCTATCTCCACAACCTGTAGGGGGCCTATGTTGTAGCGGACGGAGAGGTTGTGGACGGCGAGGTGCTCAAGCTTCCTGAAGAGCTGGTAGGTGGTCAGCACGTCTCTGGCACAGTGCCTCTCCACCTCCTCCCACCTGCCCTGTCTCACGAGTTCAGGGATGTCCGCCCCCGTAATGCCATCTTCAACGCGGACACCAAGGAAGGCGGCGATGTCGGAGAGCTTGCAGTACCGCTTTCCCGTTAGGAGGTAGCGCTGCACTATGTGCATCAGATCTATGCGGTAGCAGTTTCTGAGGATGTGCACCGGGAGGTTGTGTTTGAGTCCCCTTGCGGTCAAAAAGGGGAGGTCGAAGCCCGTGATGTTGTACCCTATCAGAACGGGGTTGGGCCACCTTGACAGCTCCACCAGAATGTGGTCTATAAGCCCTCTCTCCATGTTGTCTCTGGCGGTCCAGACTCTCAGCCCCTCCGGAGTTTTCAGCCCCACGGCGACTATCTCGTCCTCCAGGGGGCTCAGACCAGTGGTTTCGATGTCGAGAGTTATGGCCGTCAGGGAGAGGATCAAGGTAACACCTCCACGTCGGCTGGAGTGAAGCCGAACATGGTCAATCCTCCGCCTCTATCCTCGGGGCCAGGATGTACTCCACGATGTAATCGGGCTTCTCGAAGATGAACCTGGCTGGGTAGTTGTCTCCCAGGTGGATCTGCAGCAGGTCCTTGGGCTTTGCGGCCTTGCAGAAGTTTTTGAGGTACTCGACGGCGAACTTGGAGCGGGCCTTTCCCCCGTTGTACCCCACGAGCTTGTCGCGGGGGAAGGTGGCCCTGATCGACTCGATGTCCCCTTGAGCCTCGATCACGAACTCTTCCCCGTCCGTGTAGAGCACAGCCTCGTCGGAGATTTTCTCTGCAAGGCCTATGACCTTCTTGAAGTCCTCCACCGTGAGTTCCACCACTGCTGGAAGCTCAAGGCTGGGGATCTTAGGCTCCTTCCTGATGTGCTCCGGGTTCAGCACCGGGAGTGTGTAGGAGATCCTCCCGTTTCTCAGGGTGAGGTTCTCCCCCACGTTGAGTTCCAGGACATCATCCTGGGAGAAGGCCCTGATGGTGTTCTTGAGCCTGTCCAAATCCAGACCAACAATTTCGGTCTCCCAGTTGAAGGCGTCGAAGCTGCTCCTCGGGACGTTGGCTATGACCATGGCTATGTTCTCGGGATTCACGGCACGGATGTGAAGGCCCACGTCCGTGAAGTGTGCCCTTACCTCCCAGGCGATCATCCCCACGGCCTTGGTGATGTCTGTGAGGATGCCGGCCCTCAATCTGCCTTTAAAACCCAAAACCTGCATCAGGCATCAGCCTCCTTGCTTTGTAATTTCTCCACGACCTTTTCAGCGATTTTCCCTGCAAACCAGTTGAAGAAGGCCTCAATTGACCAGATGATGCCAAAAGCAATTGCCACTATTGCAATAACCGCAATAGCCAACACTGCAAGGAAAATGAAGTCAATTCCTGCCGGCGATGGTGGGGGAGAATAGGAGTTGTTAACCCATTGCCAGCCCATCAGGCATCAGCCCTCTTCAAGGAGATTTCTTTCTCAAGCTCTGGAAAAACTAACAGAAAGTTTTGTCTGCTCATAATTCGTGTGTTGCCTGTTCTGTCAGTGAAGATAATTGTGTCGTCGCTGTATCCACGTATGATTGGCCTCCCTATTTTTTCTCTCAATGTACCGAACATCAGGCATCAACCTCCTCGAACCTCGCATACTCATAGGCACAGCCACCCCAGATGCAGCTGTGACGCTGCGATCACAGTCGGGCTTTGTGCAGTAGATTTTCATAACGAGCCTCATTGGGGCAACACCTCTCTGACGGCTTTCAGCACCTCAAGGCGAAGCTTCTCAATCTGCCCCGCGAGATCGTTGAATCTATCACCTTCAGTTGCAGCCAGCTTGGTTCTCGCCTGGTCGAGCAGGCCAAGAGCTTCGCTGACGAGTTGTAGCTTTCTGGCGTGGTAGGCCACACCGACGTCGGGGAAATAGTTGCGGTTCATGTTTGACCACCCAGCTCCTCCTGATAATCCCTCACAAACTCCTCTATGCCGTCAAGAAGCAGCTCGATCTTCTGCTTTCCAAGCTTGGTTTTGTCCTGCAGGTACAGAATCAGCAGTTTCCTCATCAGCCCGCGCTTGGGGAAGAGTTCAATGGCCTCGGCTATTTTGTTGATGTCTTCCGCCATCTGCTCCAGAATGCTCCTCTTCTCCGGTTTCTCAAACTCGGACATCCACAACACCTCCAAAAAACTCCTCAAGCTGCCTGATGCCGTCCTCGCTGAGCAGCAGCCCCGCTTGGTTCTCCAGGTGTCTCAGGACATCCTCGACCGTGAGGCAGTGCCAGCTCCAGATGGTCCTCCAGCCGCCATTCCAGCGGCGCTCCAGAAGGTCAACCCTGCAGCCCGGCTTGCGTTTGAGGCGGCGGATGCGAAGCAGCTCTATGCCGTTCCAGGTTTTGCCTAAATTCAAAACCAATTCGTTCAAACTTCCACCTCCAATTCCTTTTTAAAATCGGACAACTCCTGTAGGACGGAGCGTAATGTATCCGTCTGAACGTAGTACCAAATTATTTTGCCATCTAAACTCGCTCTAATTACTCTTATGGACAAAAGGAGCTGAATGTAGTCTTTAATCGTTCTCCTATCGTGACAGCCTGTTTTCTTTATTATGAGCTCTTTAAGATGTGTATCTTGTATTACTCCGTAATCCTGAAGCTCATCAAGAATTGCCTGTAAACGCCTCTTCTTTTGTTTGGAAATGTTAATATATTTTTGAGTTTTTGCAAATGAGTTTTTGTGTGTGCGTGTACCGTTCTCCACGAGGGTATATCTACCTGTTAGAATGTCGGCATATATGGAGAAGGCCTTCGATGCTTCTTCGCCAAGTCTGCCGTAATAGTCGCCATAGACTGCCATTAAGGCTGATTTGAACTTTTCGTAGGTTTCTTCATTCACTCTCAAGAAAATTCCCCTCCTCATCTTTTTTATCCCCTCGTACCTTTACCAAAAGCGACTCAGAGACTACATCTCTCAGTTTTCTGACGACCAGTGTGTCTTTGCTTGCTAAAATTATCACCTCATCTTTGTTTTGGAAATTAAGCTGTTTCATGATTTTAACTGGCACATATATCGTTCCTGCTCCCTTTTTGTCCACATACACTTTCCCGACCGCCATTTCTACACCTTCTTTAGATTGTATATACATTCTAAAACCTCTTGTATTTAATACTTTCGACCACATGCTTTAGCCATAGAATAATATATATACCAGCTTTAGAATGTTTTAGAATATGGAGGAAGATGAAATAATAACCACTGGTAAGATATACATCGATAAGAAGGGTGCTGGCCACATTTACGTCAAAAAAAAGATTATGGACGCATGTAATTTTAAAAGTGGAGAAGAAGTGCAGATTAAGGCATATCCTAAGGAGAACGTACTCCTCATAAGCAAAGTATCCGGTAAAAGCAAAGAGGCACGAGTTTGGATCCCTATCAGCGAAGAAGAGTACGTGAGATTGATTAAAGAAGCTATTATAAACATTCTCAGAGAGGAGGGAAAGATATAATCGATTTTGCGTTCTGATATATTCTTGCAAAAATGCAATCTGATATTTTTCGGCAAAAATGCAGGTTGATATATTGATATTGCAATCTGATAGAGATATATCAATCGACAATTTCTTTTCTTTTATAAATTTCTTTAATTTATAAAATTCTCCTTCAAGAAAATCAAAAATTTTTATTAGCACATGAGATAATTTCTCTCCTCGGAGATTGACAAACCTACCATATACTCTCTCGCGAAAACCCATGCACACACACAAAAACTCGGAGGTGCAAAAATCATGATTTGTCATTTCTACCTTCTCAAGGATTCTCAGGAACTCAAGGCCGTTCCAGGTGCGGCCGAGGTTCAGGGTTAGCTCTTCTCCGGGTTTCGGATTTGGGGTCATGGTTTCAAACCTCCTATATCGTATTTAACTACGATATTGAAAGTATATAACTCTTACGATTTCGTAGTTAACTACAAAATTGAAACTTAAAATAAAATCGTAAAATTTAAAATGATTGTAACCTATGTAGCAAGGGTGAAACTTATGCCCGAATGTCCTTATTGTGGTAAGTGGTTTAAGACGAAGAGGGGTTTAAACCAGCACATAGCGAAATCGCATGAAACTAAGTTCGGAGGGGTCAGGGTTCTGGATCCGATGACTATCGACCCTCTCGGTGCTGCTGAGAGGAGAGCTGAGAGGAAAAAGAAGAAGAGAAAAGGGTCTGGATTCTGGTGAATGAGGCACACCACCCACGTTACCTTTTCAATGTTCTTCATTACGGGACTCTACGAAGTCTTCCCTCAATTGTTTAGTATTACACCTTATCAATACGCCTTCGTGATAGCGATATTTGCCACTCTCGTCCCAGATATCGACCATCCCCATTCGTACATCAGCCGAAGTTACTGGGGAGTGTTCACGCCCGCAATTCTGAAAACCACTCACCACAGAGGATGGACCCACAGCCTCGTTGGAGCCGCAATATTCACCGCAATCTTTGCAGTTATTTTATTTGTCTTCAAATCAAATCCGATTTACTCCATCACTTTCTTTTTGGGATATGTCGCTCACCTGCTCAGCGACAGCTTTAATCCGGCAGGTGTGATGTGGTTATGGCCAAAAGAAAAGAAACTGAAGGTCGCTCTCGTTAGAACGGGGTCTGATGGTGAAGTGGTGTTCCAAAAGATCACTCTGCTCTTGTTTGTTGGGGTTCTAATTTACGATTCAATGTGGGGTGGGGGAGTTTTAGTGAGTAGACTCTGATTCAGGTGGAAATATGGCCCGCTGCCAGTTCTGCGGAAAAAAGGTGGACTTACCATTCAGGTGCAATTACTGTGGCGGGCTTTTTTGTGAGGATCATCGACTGCCTCCAAAACACAACTGTCCCAACCTATCTCAGTGGAGAGGTAAGGCACCACCACCAAAAACCCACAGAAGAAAAAAGAGTTATTCACGAAGCAGGTCATCAAGATCAAGAGTTAGAACAGACGATAACTGGGTTCCTGTAAATGTAAAGACAAAAAAGAGCGGAAATGCTATTAAATACATAGTAGCCGCAGTTTTACTCGTCGCTGTGATGTCTGCGGCCTATCCCTCCATTCTATCAAAACAACTGACTGACGCTATACCTCTGAATCTACAAATAGGACCGATATCTCTGTCAGAAACGCCACCTCCACAACAAACCGTCTCTCCACCCCTCCCTCAAATCAAAAAATGTGATGATGGTACTCCTTATGGCTCCTGTTCAGCAACAAAACCCCTCTTTTGTGAAAATGGATCTCTAATTGAAAAGGCCTCTCTGTGCGGATGTCCAGAGAAATATATCCCTAATGGAGATGGATGTGTTTATCAGTTGACCCTCGGACCCGAAAGCAGGTCTCTGAGTTACTGTAATAATGGGCTTAAAAGTTCAATACCCTTTACAGTATACAGGGGCCTGAAAGAGTACCTCTCCAACCTACCAAGAACATTTGTCTGTGATCCAGAATGTCCCAGCGATCAGGAAGTTTACCAGATGATTATCAACCAGCCGGACCAGGTCGAATTTATTCAGGACCTCATCAAAATGATAGAGATAGTGGGACAATACAGAGATGATCAGGCAAGAATTGCCATTAGCCTCGTACAGATGATCCCATATGACTACGGAAAGGAGAACTGGAGATATCCTTACGAGGTTCTGTATGACTACAAAGGTGTTTGTCAGGACAAATCACTACTACTGGCTTTATTACTGAAAGAACTTGGGTTTGGGGTAGTGTTGCTCGTGTATGAGGATGAGAACCACATGGCGGTTGGAATAAAGTGTCCAGGGCGGTATGCTAATTATATCTACCAAGGTTCTGGATACTGCTTCGTAGAGACGACGTCTCCAAGTATCGTTACCGACATGTCTGGGGAGTATTTAGGAGCTGGAGCACTGAAATCTAAACCAAAAATCTACTTCGTGAGTGATGGGTTCTCTTTTGATTCTGTTGGTAAGGAATACCAAGACGCGAGAGAGTGGCAGAGGTTAAAAGCGATAGCTGAGGCTAATAACAATATTCTTTCTCACGAAGATTATTTAAAATGGCAAGAATTGGTTAAAAAATACTGTATAAAAGTAAAGAGTTAGCTCAACTATTGCGGTCAAAAGTTAAAGGAACTGTACTCACCCCACAACCGGAATACTAACCTCTATCTCGTCGTAGGGCACCACGGGCTTCCTGCTCCTCCTCTTCCCCTTTCTTTCCTCCTCGAACTCCACAAGTCCGAGCTGCTGGAGGTATTCAAGGTCCCTCACAACCGCAGCCCTATCTCTGTCCAGCATTTTGGCCAGCTCGTAGATGCTGCCTGGCCTCTCATTTCTTATTACCTGAAGGATCCTCAGCCTCTCTGGAGTGAGGATCTTTCTTAAGACATCGAGGCTCTCAACCACTATCTTTTCATCCTCAAACTCTTCTCCCCTCTCAACCCTCTTAAGGGCATCAACTACCTCTTCAAGGTCCTCCTCCATGGGTCTAACAACAACCCTAATCTCCTTAACCTTCATACATCTCCCTCCTCAACTTTCTAACATCCTCGAAGAATCTTCTGACGAGTTCCTCCCATCCCTTAAATTCTATGGCCTCCTCTTTGCCGAAGTAATGTCTGTGGTGCCCCTTCCCCTTCTCGTTGTCGTAGCCGAGAACTCTCCTCGCTCCTTCTTGGTCGATTTTGATGTAAACCAGTGAATACTTCACACCCTCTGGGAAATCCTCGGACTTTGGGACTTCCCATATTCGGATTTCTATGATGTCTCCTTCTGGAAAGAGTCTCTTCAGGTGGTACCTCAGCTTTGCCACCAATATATGATGTGTTAGGTCACATATATAACACCTTCGGTCAGCAGGGTAGTGGAACCCCCAGAATGCGGTCAACATAGTAGTGGGTGTAATTGGTTGGTGGCGTAGGAAAGCTTGAAAGAAAGGCTGTAATAGGAGCTTCTCTCTTTAATAGAATATCTTCTTAAAAGAAAATCTATTATCTTAAATAGAGTTCACATAAAAGGTGGAATAGACAGAAATTATTATTTGTAGTTCATGAAAATAGAGCATAGCACAGGCTAAGTGTGTCAGGACAGGCTCTCAGCCCTGTCCAAAACGCCAAGGTAGGACCTCAAAATTCTCATTCTCTCGGCAACAACTCCAAAAGCAGTTTTATCACCGAGTCTTTCCTCCTGTCTGTTCAACCTCTTCGAAAAGAGATTCCTCAAAAACCTCAACAAAAGCAGGAACCACGACCTTTTTCTATCGTCGAAGACCAGAACAGCCCTTTTGCTCTTGCTATATCCTTTCCGCCTGAAGGTTCCCCTCACACCGTTTGTGTACCTCCCCACCATCACGAAGGTCTCGTTCGCCACCTTCCCCCTGTACCTGTTGGCCTTTGCACCAAGCTTTTGCGTCCTCCTGTACATCTCCCTGAGGTTTTCGAGGGCCTTGCTGGGCGGGATGTACCACCGGCGTTTTCTGACCGTAAGGGCCACCATGTGGTACTCGTGACTGCTGATTGGGATGAACAGCACGAGGGTGTCGGTGTACCCGTAACCCTTCTTACCCTGTGATAGGAAAATGTAATCCCCCGGTTTCTGGATCCCCGCGGCAGACAGCATCTGCAAAAACAGCACCTGCATCTTTGATGAGACGTCCTCGAAATCAAAAGAAAAAGGAGGTAAAAACCTTCCAGAACGCCAGACGGGCTCGAAAATCTCACGATTCAGGTCGAGAAATTCAGCCGCTTCTCTTGCTGTTCCTTGAAAGCCATAATACATCAGTGCATCGAGGAGGGCCTTGGGGAACCTGATTCCTGACTTGAGAATCTCTACCGCCTCGTCGAGCTTACAGGCTAACTCTGAGAGTGACGAGATCAGGTTGTCGTAGGTTTGGTATTGTTGCGAGGTCATGCTAAGAATTTCCGTTCAAAAGGCCTCTTCTTTTCAAGTCCTCTCTAATAAGAGATCTTGCATATTCAGAGAAGTTACTGAATTCTTTGCCCTCTCCAACAAACGTCTTGATTTTCTCAAGCCATTCGAGGTAGATGTGTACACCCATCGTTTTTGCCCCTTCTTTTGCCATCGTATCTAACTAACAATTTCGAAGTATAAATACCTTGCGACATCGTAGTTTTATACGATTTTGAAAGAATAATTTAATAAAAATTAAAAAGAACGCATAGGTATGTTTGTTAAATTTACGGAGTTCCTTCCAGACATCATAAAGCCAGGATCTTACGAAATTCTGAAGGCTCTTAAAGAAGGTGCAAAATCTTGGAGCGATCTTGAGGCTATAGAAGATATGAATCCTGCTAAATTGGGGAGAAGACTGAAAGAATTGCTACACTATGGATTGATCGAAATTGTGATAATTCATAACAAACCGACTGGTACTAAGGCGTACAATATAACACCTCTCGGCCTCAAAATCCTCCAAAAACTTGAGGAGCTTGAGCAAATCTACGAGGAGGAGATGAAGAAGGCTCCTCCGAAGGGGCAGGCTTTTGTTGAGGAATGATGGAGGTGTGAATTTTGTCTGAAATAAAAACGCCTACTTGGACCCCAGATCCTCATACCCTAGCAAAACATGAAATTTTAAAGAGATACTTGAAGGCATGGTTTCCAATATTGGGTAGCAAAAACCGTAGAGTAGTTTATCTTGATGGATTTGCGGGACCAGGGATATACGAGGATGGGAGTAAAGGATCTCCAGTTATTGCACTGGAGTGCTTAATTGAGCACCAATTGAGGACTAAACTTACCAAGACAGAATTCGTTTTTATTTTTATTGAAAGAGACAGAAAAAGAAAAGAGATTCTCGAGGGTGTGTTAAAGAAACAATTTCCAGAGTTACCTGACAACATAAAAATCCATGTAATTAATGCAGAGTTTGCACCTACAATGAATGAGATCTTGGATGATTTGGAGAGATATGGTGCAAACTTGGCTCCAACTTTTGCATTTTTAGACCCGTTTGGGTATGCCGGCCTTCCTTTAGAAACAATAAAAAGAATGATGAGCTATAAATCCTGCGAAGTTCTAATAAACTTCAACTATAAATCAATCAATCGATTTGTTCAGGTTTCTGATACTCGTGAAAAAGTATTTGATGAGTTGTTTGGAACAAAAGACTGGAGAAAAGTAAGGAGTATTGATAATCCCAGAGAAAGAAGACTGTTCTTAATTGAGTTGTACAAATCTCAGTTGAAACAGTTTTGCAAATACATCAGCTCGTTTGAGATGGTCGACAAGTTCAATCAGGTTCTCTATGACCTCGTTTTTGCAACCAAACACATTAAAGGATTAGAGGTTATGAAAAATGCAATGTGGATGGTGGGACCCCCAGGATCATACAGATTCTCTGACACAACTGACGTCCGACAAGTGCGTCTTATTGATTATTTTGGAGGAGATGACTTCTGGGTTTCGGATGCAGCAGAGATGGTTTTTAAAGAATTTAAGGGGAAAACAGCTACAGTTGATGAGATTTATGAGTTTGTGATAGCTAAAACACCATTTAAATTTAAAAAAGAAATATTAAAGAGACTTGAAATTCAAGGTAAAATCGCAGATGTGAAGAATAGAAAGAGAAGACTGACGTACCCTGATGGGTGTGAAATTATTTTTTCAGAGTAGACAGTTACACCCAATCTCCCTGTAATCCAGCCCCAGAGCCTTCCACATCCCCACGGTCTCCTTGCACAGCCCGTAATCCCTGAACCCCCTCTCTTCCAGCAGATCGATGACGAACCTGTACATCTCCCTTCTGACATCAAACCTCGGTTTCAGCCCCCAGTTGCTCCTCTCATCCAAGTACTCTACCCAGCTCGTGTCCCTGGCACACCTTATGGTTGTACTCAAACCTCTAAGCGTTCCCAACGTTATCCTATCGGGTTCAAACCTCCTGAAGATCTCATCCACCAGCTTCCTGTAGTGCTCCCTCCAGCCCTCTACAGGAACCATGGGGTCAATCCTCACTCTGACGGGATATCCGTGGTCGTGGAGCTTTCTGGCTGCCTCGATCCTCCTCAATGGATGTGGCGCCCCCTTCTCCCACCGCTCGGCAACTGGGAAAGCGTTGATGCTGAAGCTCACGATGACGTTTTCGGGCTCGATTTTCAGCAGGTTGTCTACTCTGTCAGACTTGGTGACCAGCAGGAGCTTGTAGCCATCCTGCTCCTGGAACATTCTGGCCAGCCTTATTGATGCAGGTGGGTTTTCGTGCTCCCCGATCAGAGAATCCGAGAGCTCACCAGCATTCAATAATTCCTTCCTTGAGTTGTACTGGAAAAGAGCCGTAAGGTGCAGCTCGATCTTCTTCCAGTCCTTGATGAACGGCCTCTTTCCCCTGTCCAGAAACCTGAAGGTCCCCTGCAGATAGCACCATGCGCAGTTGAAGGGGCAGCCGTTGGCCCACTTCAGCTCCAGGAAGTGTGGGCACACGACATCCATCTCCCTGCTGGGCACAGGAGTGCGGTCAAAGAGCTTAATGATAGACCCATCTCCAACACGTATCACCCTTTTCTCAACCTTTCCGGTCAGCGATGTCACATAGTCAACAACGACCTTTGGCATCTCCTCTACCATCAGCACATCTCTCAAATTTAACTTTTTTTGAATTGAACGCTTAGGAGATATCATCCCTACCATACCTTAATTTTCATCATATATTAATTTTTCTCAGCCCTCTTACAATGTTGATGGCTGTCACGAACGCAAAATAAATTTGCGGCTCAGTAGTTCTTCTCATACCACTCCGCCACAGCCCTCTTCACCCTCTCTGGTGTGGCGAACCAGAGCATCCTCTCAAACAGATCATCGAGCAGATCCTGCCCCATTTCGATTCTTACACTCTTGAAATCCACATAGAACAAGCCGTATAGTCGTCCAACAGCCTCTCTCATGGGAATGAACTTCGCATCCACATCAACCTTCTCGTCCTGGCCCTTTACCCTCAGTATCACCCTAAGCCTGTAGTCCTCCACCCTGAGCTCGTCCTCCATCTCACCGCCCCCTGAGCCACTCGTAGAACCTCTCCGCCAGCTCCAAAACCTTAGAGGCGTTTTTGTCCGGAGTTGATAGCCTGCTCTGCTCCGAAGCCGTTACCACCTCCACAGCCAGCTTCAGTGCTGTGTGCCGGGCTATGCGCTCCTGCTTCTCCCTATACATCTTCTCTATTCTCTCTTCCTTACTCATGCACCCTCCCTCCTCTGCTCCGGGTTCTTACCAGCTCTCACTCCCAGCCTGAACCACACCCACGCCGGCCTTACCCAAAACCTCTCGTCCATGTGTCTTATTGATACTCATGATATTTTAGCCTAAAATATCGATTGCAAGTTGAACATGATGATGACTGGTGCGTGTATTGCCGTTAGGTTGGATCCCTACACCTACAGATGCCCTATCCAAGCTCCTCATGCCTCTCAACAAGCTCCTCAAGAACCATTCTACCGAATTCTTTGACGGATTCACAAGGCAGATTGTTGACCTCAGAGTATTTTTCAAAGAATCTCTCAAGCATCGGTTCCAGTCCGTCACTCCTGTAGAGATCGAAGAGGCGTTTAACGGCATCCCTGATATGAGTTTTATGGGATTCCGGGATCAGGCTTATCATTCTGGCAATCGTCCTCTGTCGTAGATCGTGAAGTTCTTCGAGCTGCCTTTCCAGCTCTTCGATCTTTTTGTCGATGACTTCAAGGGTTGGCATCTCCTTTGAGAGGATATCCACAACAACCTCGTTGAGGGAGGTCCTCCTCAAAGATGCCAGCTCCTTGAGACTCTCAAGGATCGGTTCGGGGATAGCGAATGTTTGTCTTACGAGCTTGTAACCGTATTTGGAAGGTCTTCCGACCATGGCTGCCACCTCGAATTTATTCATACTAAATAGGAGTTTGTTGTGAATGAATTTCTGAAAGAGACCCCCTTAACGAATTAATTAGGTATTAATAATTCATACCTAATTAATTCACCAAAGAGACTTTCGCAGAGTTTGTGAGTACTAAATGGGGCTTTGTTATGAATGAATTCCTGAACATCCTCATTCACTCTCAACACCTCTCTGCAAGCTTATGAACCTTTCCCAGTGCTTCTGTATCGAGAGCTTTATCTCCTCGAACAGCTCCCTCTCACTCTCAGTCATCTTTATCCTTCTGAGTTCCCCCTCCGGTAGATAGCCGAAAGCATCTCCCAGAGCCACCTGCACGATTTTACCTATCTGAAACTCCTTGATGGCGATGATCTTGTGCCTGAGGGTGCTTTTCAGCCGCTCGTCTTGTGTCCTTTCACACTCCTTCCAGGCCCTCTCCCAAAACTCGTCGGAGTATTTGTTGTCGTAGTAACCACGCTTTATCGACTCCAGCAGTTCGATGTAACCTCTCGCTCCGTGGGCCTGTATAATAACCTCTCTCTGTCTCTCCAAGTGGTCCCAACTCGCCCCCTCATAAAGGGGACAGGCGGTATTGAACCCTGAACATTTGTTATGGTTGAGGATGCACACTGTCTGCAGCTCCCTGTTGAA
>JGI24019J35510_1000726_pt1 | contig 16539 bp, 20 predicted proteins | sample Deesub1362B_J571_FD_35510 | JGI IMG/M metagenome (IMG submission 35510) | reverse complement strand
CCTTTTCAAATGAAACTAATTGCATTAAAATATGTAATTTTGACATAATTTCGCATCACTTCTGACATCGAATCTTGAAAAATCCTCAAATTTCGTGAAAATCGAAAATCGAATAGCTATATTATTATTGGATTCTTAGTTGGGGCTTCGATTAGAAGCTCTCAACGCTTGCTAAGTCGAAGGCCTTCCAAGCTTCTTAAGAATGCCTACCTAAACGAAATTCGAACGCTCTACGAGGTTCGAAAAAAAAGACGAATGATTCATGGCGAGAAAGATATTCGATATTGACATTGAGGAAATCTCTCTCGTCGATAGACCTGCAAATCGAAAACGATTCTACATCATCAAACAGGAGGAAAACATGTGGGATCAAGAATTTGAAAAACTGCTTACGGAATTTCTTGGCCAAGAGGGATTTGAAGAGCTGAAAAAATCAGTTGAAAAAGAGATCGAGTCAGAGAAAAAAGAGAAGCTGACAGAAGAGGCGATCAACGCTATCAAAGGTGCTCTGAACATTCTGAACAAATACAAAGACGATTTTCCAAAAGAGCTAAAAGATGCTGTCAAAGTGATTGCTCAGTTTGCTGCGAAATATCCTTATCCTTATCCTTATCCAAAGAAAACAAAAAAGGATGAGGAGGGCAATCTGATTGAAGAACTTACAGATATCGAAAAGGCTGGTCGCAAACTTTCAAAAGCGACAGTTGAACAGCTGAGAAAAGTCATCGAAATCTTGCAGAAGCTGATTGAAGAGCGGGAAGAAGAGACGAACGTTAAGAAGAGCGACAAAAAAGACGAAGTGAAGCTTGAAGAGAAAATCGAAAAGCTCACAGAAGTAGTTCAGAAGCAGTTCAAGGATTTAGAGCAGAGAATCGAAAACATCGAGAAGACAGCTTTCAAGAAATCCCTCGATGGTCAAGATGACGATAAAGATAAGGATAAGAAATCACTCTGGCCATCTTTCTTCAAGGAGGTATAGCGATGAGAACTGTGAAAGAGCTATTGTCAAAGAAAGCGATTTTGAAGGGCATTTTCCCTTCAGATATTAGTTTTACGCCTCAAGAAGCTGACCGTTTCCTTGACTACATTATCGACCAGACTGTGTTCAAAGATCATGCTCGAATTGTCAAGATGTCAAAGGCTGAGAGAAACATTCGTGCAATCGGCCTCGGCACTGGTGATGTTCTCTGGCCAGCTCAAGCTTTCGATGAGACAAAATACAAAAGCTCTCTCATTCACAACTTGATTACTCTTTCAACAAAGAAAGCTCGTGGCGCTGCAGTTGTTTATGACGACGACCTCGAAGACAACATCGAAGGTCAGGCTTTTGTCGACCATCTAATGAAAATGATTGCTGCTCAGATTGCAAATGAACTTGAAAACGCCTACTATCTCGGCGCTGCAGTTCCTTCTGGCACTGACCCAAAGGACTTGAAAGACCTGTGGAATGGTTGGCGATATAGAATTCTCAATCAGACAAACAACGTCACCGGCTCTGCGACAATTCTGATGCTCGTTCTACTTCTGACTTCGAACTCGCTAATGGCTATATCGCTGAGCAAAACTCAAGTGCTCCCTATAACTGGGAATTCAAGTTCTCAAAAGCACTGAAGAAGCTGCCTTCAAAATATAAGAAGCTTGGGCTTTCGAACTTCCGTTTCTTCGTTAACGACCAGATTCTTCAAGACTACATTGACGCACTTGCTGCTCGTTCAACTGTGCTCGGTGACCAAGCCATACTCGGAAAAGGGCCCATTCATTACGGCACAGTACCTATCGTTGCATGTCCATTGATGCCAACAAATCTACCAGTGCCAGTCTCTGGTGGTGCTGAAACTACTATCACAGCTGACGCAGCTGCAGGTCAGAATGTCATCACAGTTGCTGACACAACTGCATTCTCAGTCGGCGACTATGTCTGGATCCACAAATCTGGGCTCGAGTACAAGGAGGAAATTAAGAAAATCACAGCTAAAGACGATGTTGCTTTGACCTTGACATTAGACTCGAATCTCGAGTGGGCACACAACGCAGCTGACGCTGAATTAGTTACAGAAGTCACACTCGATGGCACTGACTGCATACTCACTCACAGAGAGAATCTCATTATCGGTCTTCAGAGAGACATCAAAATGGAGACTGAGCGTGATGCGAAAAATGAAAGAACTATTTTCTATTACTCAATTCGAGCTGATCTTGCAATTGAGAATCTGAATGCTGTTNTTTTCATTGAGCACCTCAAAGTCAAGTAAGTGAGGCGTAAATGGCTTGGTTAGTCTGGAACTTCGGGCGCACTCGCTCAATTCCATACAAGGGGCGTTTGATTTTCTTTCAGAAAAATAGCTGCATGAGAGTGACAGACTCGAAGCTCTTAGCTGAGCTCAAGAAGTACGGAGCTTTCAAAATAGAAATCGAGAAGGAGAGGGCACAGGAGGAAAAGAAAGAATAGCTGAGACTCTGACCTCTCCTTCTTAATTTAAGCGAGAGAAGTATGGGTAACTATATTACTATCAACGACATAGATAATTGGCCTGCTGGACTTGNCGACACTCAAAAGGAAGAGATTATCACACGTTGCGAAAAACTCGTTGAACAAGTGACTCGTAGTTTTTTCTATTCAAAAAATTTCGATATCCGACTGAGTGGGAATAACACACAAAGACTTTTCTTTCCGTATGTGCAGCCAATTATCNCTGTTACAGCTGTCTACATTGAAGATGAAGAACTTCCTTCTGATANCTGGGACTATGACTCATTTTCAGTTTTCAGGATAGATGNGGAAAAATTCGAAGATGGGATCAACAATATTCGCATCGTGGGCACCTATGGCTATGCTTCAACGCCAGAACCAATCAAGCAAGCGGTGAAAATTCTCGTAAGAGCTGAGAATGATCCGACNCTCTACACTCGAGTTTTTGAAGGCACTGAACGACTCGGCGACTATTCTTATTCAGTTGAGCGCATTCTTACTGGCATTGTTGAGGCGGATAGACTACTTAGACCTTATGTTCGTCGTCATGGAGCGTTGCTATGAAAAATCTATTCAATATCAAAGTCAATATTGAGCGTGCAACAACTATTTCAGATGGNCTCGGTGGCATTGAAGTTCAATGGTCTGTCATCCATTCAGCAATTCCAGCACGAATTCAATCTTCACGAGCAAATAGAATGAACTCTTATCTCGANAAAGAAGAGCTGATTGCTGATTATTTCGCTTATATTGCTTACCTCTCTGACATCTTAGTTGGCGATAGAGTCGTATTTGATTCAAGAATCTTTGAGATAAGAAGAATCGAAAATCCTGATCAAACTTCTCGATATCTCAAACTCTATTTAAGGGAGGTTTTCTAATGGCAAAGCGAATAGGCATTCGTGTACGACTTGATGAGCGAACTGCAAAAAGAGTGGGCTCTCATTTGAAGAAATTACGCACTCAAAAACCAGAACGTTGCAAAGAGATAATTCTTGACTGGGCATCTTTCATTGAAGCACGAGCGAAAGAAATAGTGCCGAAGCTCACGAGAAATCTTATGAACTCAATCATTTTTGAGTTATATAAGGATGGTTTTGCAGCTGAGATAGGGCCGTGGGCTGACTACGGCGCTTATGTTGAATTCGGCACCCGGCGTATGAGCGCAAGNCCCTATCTAAGACCTTCTTTTGATGAGAGTGTGCCGATTTTCTTAGAGAAAATCAGAAAAGAGCTAAAGCAATGAGTGTTTTCACAGAATTACATAGAGCACTATATGAGAGATTGAAAAACAGTTTGAGTGTCGAAGTATATGACTATGTGCCAGACGATGCTGAATTCCCTTTCGTCAATGTTGGTGAGCTGAATTCAGTTACACTTAGTACAAAGGATGGAAAGAGCGTTGATCTCTACGAAGTTACTTCAACTATACATGTTTTCTCTCGCTATCTCGGAATGAAAGAGGTTGAAGACTTATCCTCTGAGGTTATACAAGCTGTGCTCTCACGTCCGCTTCAGCTTAGTTCAAGCTATCACTGTATTCTCGTTGCTCATGAATCAACGATTCATTTTCGTGAAGACGCAAAGACTCGTCATTCGATCATAAAATTCAAGATTCTCGTCGAGGAGGTTTAGCTCAATGAATCTTAGAAAACTATTTGAAAAGAAAATTGAAGAAATTCCAATCGCTCATGAAGAACAGCGAGGCGAAAAGTCTTATGTACTCCTTCCGCCTCGGGTGATTAGAGAGAAAAATTTGAGCGATGGGAATGAATTCACTTATGAAATTCGAGCATTTTCAAAATATTTCGATGAAATTGACACAATGCGAGACTATCTCATTCGTGTCGGGACTCAAGTAGGAGAAGAAATCGAAATTAATAATTTCGAGACATATCTTCACGCTGTAAGTCATTCAATCTCACGAGTTCGAGGTAAACATCTCTACGAATTACGAATCAAATTCATTTTTCGGGTATTTGTGCCCGAAATTCCATTAGGAGGTGAATAATAATGGCAAAAGTAGGTGGTACCGATATCTATCTCGAAGTTAACACAGGTACTGAGGCGTCGCCTGTTTGGACAAAAATTGGCGGTCAGCGTGGTGCAACATTCGACAGAGGGCGTGACACTATTGAAACAACTGACAAAGACTCACAGAACTGGGAAGAATCACTTCCCGGCAAGCGAACTTGGTCAATCGACTTTGATGCTTTTCTCATTGAAGACGATGCGGGCTTTCTTGAAATTGAAAACTCTTACAACAACGTTGGTGAAGCTGCGATCAAGCAGTTCAGAATCTCAACACCTACTCGCACGTATATTGGAAAAGCTTATGTTGAAAGTCTCTCAATTGATGCACCTTCGGATGATGCTGTAGTTGCTTCATTCACACTGCATGGCGTCGGCTCATTGACTAAGACTTAATGGGGGAGGTGAAACGATGGCAACTCTAAGTGTACAGAAACTTTCTCTTTCTGGAATTACACTTACTTTCTCAGCTTGCGATGCAGCTGGCGATGAGTTCGAAAACTCTGGCGAAGCTTTCATATATGTGAAAAACTCTGACACAGTTGATCATACTGTAATTGTGAACTCACAACAGCCTTGCTCTTACGGTTTTGATCACGACGTCTCTGTTACAGTGCCGGCTGGAGGCGAAAAACTCATTGGCACCTTTCCTAAAGACCGTTTCAATGACTCAAACGGAAAGGTTCAAATCTCTTACGACGCAGTGACAGGTCTTACCATCGCAGTTGTGGAGGTGTAATCGTGCGAGAATTCTACATTGAGCTTGATAGAAAAAGAAGACTCGTCTACGACTTCAATGCTTGGGATTTGATTGCTGAACGCTACTCACTTGAGGGCGACGAAGAAGGCGGACTTGATCTTACGAAAATGAGACTCACGTTCAAAGAAATTCCATTTCTCACTTATGCAGGTCTCTGCTGGGAAGGTGACTCACTCACCGAAGAGCGAGTCAAGTCGCTGCTCAATGAGAAGATTCGAAGCGGTAAATACACAGTCATGCAGATAATGAACATCGTGCTTAATGCTCTTTTTGTTCAAGCTGGCTTCAAAGGCATTGACTTAGAGAAGACACTTGAAGAAGCAGGCTTAGAAAAAAAAAATATTAGCGACGCCACGTATACCTTCGAAGAAGAAATAAGGTTCGCAGCTGAATGTGGAATTAGACCGTCAGAGTTTTGGCGCATGACACCTCTTGAGCTGAGAATTGTGGCTGAAGCACTTTCGGAAAGAGAGCGTCGTGAATGGCAACGCTTCGCTTGGCTCGGCGCAATTTTCATAAATTGTTTTTCAAAAAAGAAAGTAAGACCTCAGGACTTAGTGCCTGAGGCTTTTGAGAGAGAGAGAAGAAGAGTCACAAAGGAAGAAGCGAAGAGAGAGTTAGAAGATCTGAAAAAACGATTGGGGATTAAGCAATGATTGCAAAATCATTACTCGTAAAAATTGAAGCTGATGTCTCAGAATTCACTGAAGCATTGAAAGATTCTGAGGCAAAACTCAAAGCTTTCGGCTCTAAACTACGCAATATCGGAATGGCTCTCACTGCGGGTATTACACTCCCCATAATGGGCATCGGAGCTGCATGTCTCAAGGCAGCAGTGAGCGCTGAGGAATCAGAAGACTTTTTCGAGAGAGCATTCGGCGATATGGCAAAAGACGTCAGAGAATGGTCTGAGAATCTCAGAAATCAGCTCGGTCTTAACTCTTATGCAATAAGAGAAAACGCATCAGTATTTTTCGAAATGATTAATGCAATGGGTGTCTCAAAAAAGAGTGCAGTTCACATGTCAAAAGCACTTGTTCAGCTTGCTTATGACTTAGCTTCTGCTCGAAACATCCCAGTCGCTGAGGCGTTCTATAAACTTCAAGCTGCAATTACTGGCGAGATCGAACCGATGAAACGACTCGGCTACGTAATCAATGAGACGAATATTAAGCAATGGGCCCTCAATNACGGTCTTATCAAACAGGGTCAGACTATGACAGAAAGCCAGAAAGTCATAGCTCGATTCGGTCTCATGCTCGAACAGACAAGTCGAATTCAGGGCAACTTGGCAGAAACTATTGGAAGCGCAGAGAACAGGGCAAGAATTGCAAAAGAGAAATTTGAATGGTTGAGAATCGAAGTAGGAATGAAACTTAGAGACGCTTATGTCAAAGTTCTCAATNTTATTCACGTTTTCTTAGATTACCTCGAGAAACTNNTNGAGCATTTCAAGAAGCTATCACCTACACTTCGAACAATAATAATCGCTCTGGCTGGTGTTGCTGCTGCCATAGGCCCCGTCTTAATGGTCGGCGGTCAAATGATGGTAATGCTCTCAGCTCTTAATGTCTCTTTTATTTCGCTCATTGGCACTGTAGGTCTCGTTGCTGGAGCAATAGCAGGTCTCGTCACAGTCGGCATACTCGTCTGGAAGAACTGGGATAAAATCTCACGCTATCTTACTGCAATCTGGGNTTTTGTAAAAGACGTATTTCTCAAGGCTTGGGGAGTAATCAAGCAATACTACTCAACTCTACTCGGCTTCATAGCTAAAGGTCTTGTCTGGCTCTGGCAGCAAGTCTCAAGNATCCTGAAACCGATTGGAAATCTCTTCGTGGGTGTCTTTTCATGGATCAAAAACACAGTAACTTCAATCTTTCAAAAACTTGCTCAGAAAATAGTCNAATTACTTCTCAAGCTTACAGGTTCAATAGCAAAAATTCCAGTTGCGAAAAAGCTCGTAAGCAATTTGAAAGAAAGTCTTGAAAAAGCGAAAAAAGCATTTGCTGAAGCGGGTACGAAAGTCAAAGAAAAGACAGTTGAAATGAAAGACGAAATCATGAACTCTTCATACNATATTCAAGACGCACTCAAAGCGATGGGTGACGCTGCAGTAGGACAATCAGAAAGAATGAAAACTGCTTTTGAAACTCTTGGCATCACTTCAGTCTCAGCATTTCGTGATGAAACTAATAAACTTACAGAAGCAGTTCTCAAACTATATGCAGAATTCGAAAAAGGAAATGTCTTCTTTAAAGATATGGATAAGGCTATTGATATGGTTCTTGAACGCTATAAGAAACTCGGTGAAGAAGCACCCGAAGCAATTAAGAAAATTCGTGAAGAGCTTGGTCTTGCAGTCGAAGGTGTAAGAATTTGGACAGATGTACTTGAGAAAGCACCTGCTGAGATGGAAGAGAAATTCTACAAACCCATCAAAAAGAAAAACAAAGAACTCTCAGAGGGATGGAAACGCATTATCGAAGGTATTCGAGAANANATCGCCAATAATCTCGCTCAGATGGTTCTTGACCATAAGTCCTTCACTCAAACGCTCAAGGATCTCTGGAGCGATCTCAAAGCATTCATAATTCGTAATGTTGTACAAAAATTAGCAAATGCTTTTACAACACTTTTCACAAATATTCTCGCAAANGGCGTCTCTTCATTCTCAGCGCTTGGCTCAAGCGTCGGCGGTATTTTTCGTTCTGTCACCTCTGGTCTCGGCTCAGTTCTTGCAGGTATTACAAAAATGATTTCAGGCATTAGTATTGCTCTCGCTGCATTTGCAAAAATCGCAATTATCGCAGGTGCTATCGCAGCTGCAGTCGCAGTAATCGGGAAGCTCTTCACTAAGGCTGGTAAAAAATATGGCGAGATAACTTATTGGCTCAAAGACTATAATGANAGNATCTTTCCACNGTATATGGAAGCAATTCTCAAGGAGTTAAGGGGTAGATTACCTGACGTCAAAGAGTTTCAAGCAAGTTTCAACGCAGTGAAAGCATCAAGAAAATTACTCGTAAATATTAGAAGCGTTCTTGTTGACTGTAGGAGTTATCTTAAGAAAATAGCTCAGAAAATTCAAGGTGCTCAAAGCGGTTTTGCTGGCGTTGTACGACGACCGACACTTTTTGCCGTTACTGAGAGAAGAAGACCTGAATTTGTGTACATTTCGCCAGAGATGCCGAGACCTGTTGCTGAAGCGCAGAGAGTGCAAGTAAAAGTCGAGGTGGAGCCAATAGTTGTGCCGATAGGCAATATGATGGAGAAGTGGTTAATTCGCTTCGTACCGAAAGCAACTCGGGAGGAAAGGCTACTCATACATCCACGTGGAATTATGAAGAGGTGATGNAATGGCACGTTTCAAGTTTCTTCATGAAAATNTCTGGGATTCAGGCACTCTTACTTATTCATCACAAGATTCGAATTTCCCCGCATCAAATACTCAGCATCCTTGGCTTTCGAAAACTTGGCGCTCCACAACTGTGATCACTGAACAGTGGCTTAAAATCTATCTTGGCACATCACCCGCAGCTGTTTCGGTTTTCATAATCAAAAATCATAATCTTACATCTGGTGCAACTCTAAGACTTCAAGGCAACAACATCGATGACTGGACTTCAGTAGGTTACGATGCAACTATTGCAGTGAATGAGGACATTATTGTTCATTTTCTCCCTTCAGCCCTTTCGCTTTCATATTGGAAAATTTCAATATTTGATAATGAAAACTCAGACGGTTTTCTTGAAATCGGTCGCATTTATCTCGGCTCTTATACTTCACTTTCAAAAAATTTCACAGAAGGCTGGCGAGACTACATCGACGACAAAAGCTTAGTCGCACACTCAGAGGGCCATCAACTTTCCGCAATTGAGCGTGAAAAAATTCGTCATCTTTTCTATCTTTTTCGTTCAATTACTGATTCAGACAAACAAACGCTTGAAGATATATTTTTCTCAAAAGGACTTTCAAAAGATTTGTTCATTTGCGAAGATTCAGACTATGCAAATGAAAAAGCGTTCTATGTGAGATTTGCATCACCGCTTGNTCATGAAAACATCATGACTGGTTATTGGGATGTTGAACTTGAATTTGAAGAACTCAAATGATTGATCTTAACAAGACAAGACTCAAAGTTATTTATCTTTTTGAAGTTCGGCCGGGTATCTCAGTCGAAAGTTTCTCATGGACTGCAACTGGTGCTGGCTCTTATTATANTCAATTCAAGCCAAGCGAATATGGCGAAATAGTTCTTGTTGAAGAAGACGGTGTTGCACTCACGAAAGTAAATTCAGTTGCTGATTGTGATGCAACTACATCAAGTTTCTTTTTTGACTATGATAATGAAAGACTCTATGTTCACACTTCTGGCGATGATGCACCTGACTCAACTGATGCATCAGGTGATTATAAGTACTGTCTAATCGCCTATTTCTGGGTCTGTTTCACAAATCGACAAAGTCTAATCAGAGATGGCGGAAGAGTAGTTTATACGCCTCAGGATGCGAGTCATGATGTGTATTACCTTCCCTACCTTAATGTTGATGCACTTCCCTCAGTGCAGCAAAGTGTCGGCGAATACTGGCTCGGTCAAGTCACTATCGACTACGGTCGAATAGGCTTTCTCAATGACAGCTGGTGGTACAAGACTCTCAACTGGCTCTGGAATAATGCACCTGCTGAGCTTAAGTTTGGAGAGCTTGGCTCTTCATACTCTGATTTTCTACATTCTTTCGTGGCGTTGTTCAGAATCCAGAATTTTCAGATGAAGAAGTTTCATTCGAGCTTCGTGACGAAAGAACTTCGAAGTTTCGTCAAATCCCAATCTATAAGTTTTGGACATCGAATTATCCAAATCTTGAGGAAGGCACTGAAGGCAGAGTTATACCTATTCCATTCGGCGAAGTGAAAAATATCACGCCAGTCTGCATTGACACTGTGAATCATGTCTATAAGATTTCAAACTATCAAATTCAATCAATTGACGCTGTGTACAGGGACGGCGTACTTCTCACAGCTGGCACTGACTATACTACTGATCTTGTGAACGCTGAATTTACGCTGACTTTTGATCCCGGCGACTCGACAATTACGTGCGATGTGAAAGGCATACTCTGCGATTATGATCTTGGCACTTATTCAGAAAATGTAGCAGACATTCTCTATTGGGTACTAACTGAACTCAATGATATACCTGCTTCAAAAATCGATATGATTTCATTCGATGATCTTAAGGCTGCGAGAACTCAGAAACTCTCTCATTATCTTAATTATTCAATCTCAACGTGGGAGTTCTTACGACTTCTTGTAGCAACTGGTGTATTTCATCTTATTTTCACGCCGTCAGGCGAATATAAGGTCGCACGTTATGTAGCAGGTTCTACAGGCGCAACTGAACTCACTCAAGACTATCTAATGAGTTTACGAGTGGCAAGACGAACTCATGGCGTTTATCGTCGAGTAGTAGTTAAGTACGACCGTGATCCCTCAACTGGGGAATGGAAGAGAGTTGAAACTTCCGACGCTAAGGCGAAATACAAGTTTAAGGCTGAAGAAACTCTCACAGTTGAGACTCTTTTGCGAGATAAAGAGGAGGCTAAGTCACTCGCTTCTCTCTACCTTCAAATGGTGAAAACTCCCGGCAAGCTCGTTGAACTTGAGACAAATTGGAAATTAATTGACGCTTCACCAACTGAAAAGATAATTCTTTCGAAAGAGCTTAAAGATGTGAAGATTCTCGAAAACGAGGTATATAGAATTCTTGAAGCAGAAAAACATCTTGCATCAAGCTCGGTCTCAATTATTGCCCAAGAAGACTATCAAATCTCAGGTGAGTCGCACGCTGATATTGCACATGAAGACACTCACTCTGATTCACATTCTAATAGTCCGCACGAAAACGTAGCGCACGAAAATGTAGCTCATTCGAATGTCGCACACTCTGATGTAGCGCATTCTGACACAGCGCATGGTGACAGTGGNCACTCAAACGTAGCACATGAAAATATCGCACACGAAAATGTAGCTCATGAAGACGTTGCTCATTCTGACGTTGCACATAGCGATGTCGCTCACTCTGACGTTGCTCATTCGAATGTTGCACACGAAAATGTAGCTCACTCAAATGTGGCACACAGTAACTCGCATTCTGATGTTGCGCATGAAGATATTGTTCATTCAGACGTCGCACATGAGGATGTCGCACACAGCGATGTTGCCCATNATGATGTTGCTCATTCAGATTATACTGATTATACTGACCATTTCGATGATCCACTCCACGATGATGAGATAAGTCATTTCGATGTTGCACATTCAAATACACCACATGAAAACGTAGCACACTCTAATGTCGCTCATGAAAACGTAGCNCATAGCGATGTNGCTCATGAGAATACACATAGCGATAGTCCGCACGAAGATGTAGCTCACTCAGACTCTCCGCATGAAGATGTCGCTCACTCAAATGTAGCGCATGGGAATGTCGCTCATGAGAATGTAGCTCACTCAAATGTAGCTCATGAGGATGTAGCGCATTCAGATGTTGCGCATGAAGATAGTGCACATACGAATACATCACANGAGAATGTTGCGCATGAAAATGTAGCACATTCAAATATTGCTCATGAGGATGTCGCACACAGCGATGTGGNTCACGGTGATTCATATAGTGATGCGCATTCAAATGTGCCTCATACAAATTCGTCATACTGATTAGGAGGTAGATATGGGTTTGACAATTAAGATTTTGAAATGCAACGGACTTTGCAAATCCTGCTANGAAAATGCAATTCGTAGCAAGCATAAAAACTTTGATTATGATATTGAAAAAATTCTCTCTCGAATCGAAGAAGAATATCGAAAATGTCCGAAAAGTCGAGTGCCGTGTCTTCATGGCGGAGAACCGTTATTACTCAAATTCGATGATGTTCGTCGATTATTGGAGAAAATCTATTCACTTTGGGGATCAACAAGCATTCAGACGAATGGCACTTTGATCACAGACGAGCATATCGAACTTTTCGAACAGTACCGAACTGCGGTCGGTGTAAGTATCGACGGCGACACTTGGGAGCTTAACTATGGACGCTGGAATGCTAAACGACTTTCAAAAGAAGAAATTCAACGAAAGACTGACCTTGTCCTAAATANCATGAAAAAAATGCGAGAGGCTGGAATCTCAGTAAGCGTTATTGCGTTACTCAGAAAGTATAATGCAAGGCGAGAAAAAATCGGAGACTTCATTCAATTTCTTTTGCGTCTAAGAGATGAGTTCGGCGTTTTCTGGCTTCGGACTAACAAAGTTATAGTGCATGATCCAAAGCAAAGAGCAGAGGAAGAGCTTACGCCCGACGAACTCGGCGAAGCTTTCTGTAAAATTGCAGATGTTACGCTCTCTGACTCAAGACTNCAATGGCTTCCATATCGAGATGTCGTTGATCTCCTCACTGGTCATTACGATGCAACTTGTAATTTCACAAAATGCGACGTTTGGCATACTGCAAGCGAAAGAGCTATTATGAGCGATGGTTGTCTTTCAAACTGTCTCCAAGGCGGAGCATCACAAGACGGAATTCAAATTCTCTCGGCATCACAAGAACGTTATGAGAGGTATGAAGTACTTAATCAGTTTCCACAAGAAGTTGGAGGCTGCAAAGATTGCAAATATTGGTTCTTATGTTATGGAGGATGTCCGGCTGAAGGCATAGATGGCGACTGGCGAAATCGCTCAAAATTTTGCAAAGCTTGGCAGATGCTATTCTCGTACGTTGAGGAAAAATTGAAAGCGATATTCCCAAATCTACGAGTTGCTTCGGATTTCTATCCCCTCAAGCCGCCAGTGTCTCGAATTTTTGACTCAATAAGCGATAGCACATGGCGGAGCGAGAGAAGGAAATCAATCGAAGTTCTTAAACAGGGCATCACAGAAAAAATTGAATTAATTCCCGAGAGAAGAGATCATGGCGACCGTCCGCATGGTGATCATACTGATGAGTCGCTTCTTCGCCAAGCGAGGGAGCATGGCGACCGACCTCACGGCGACAAACCTCACGGCGATAGAGCACACGGCGATCATACTGACGAACTCGGAGGTATACAATGAAAATTTTGAAAGAGACAAATATTGAGCCCTATGCAAGACTTATTTGGGTCTCAGAGCGAGCGAAAAAGACATGGAGCGAAGCTATTGCTCAGCTAAATTCATTCATGCAACAAATGGAAGTTGAAAGCGTAATTCACGGTCATCGACGAGTCTCATGGCAAACAATTCGAGAAGACGAATTTCTACGCTATGCAAAAGACTGGGCAGAGAGAGGTCTCTATATCTTTCCTGTCACACGTGTGAGAACTTTTCAAGGCTTTGCTCATAAGCATGATGAGCCAGTGCCGGGTGAAGTGGCAAGCATCTGTGTAGTGCTTTCAAAGCGTCGAGAGGATGCGCTCGAATATCGACGAGCTTATGAACGAGGTGACAATGACACTCAAGGCTATTTGCTTGGCTTTCCCGCATGCTGTAGGCGATTTTTCGAGAAAGTTTGGGCACAAAGCTACTATGACCCGATCTGGCAGGCTGCACTAAATTCTCGAGCTAAGAAACAAATAGACGAACGAAAAATGAGAATCAAAGCGCATCCTTATTCGTTAGCAACGCTTAGATATGTTGGCTTGAGAATATCTTTTCATATACCTTGTGCATTTGATTGCAGAGAGACGGTGAAAGTTGCGAGAAAACGTTTAGTGCTTGCGAGGGGATATAGCGAAGAAAAAGTAATTCTTTTAGAGGCTCTACTCAGAATGCCTCACTCGTGGAGCGTCTTGCATGGAATTGCAGTTGTGAAAACGCCGATCTTCTATATTGTTACAAGTTCAGTGCCGAGCATTGAGCGATATGAAGTAGAAGTTGAGGGCGATTTCATACCCCGAGAGGCAAAGGCGGGTACTACATTCCCTTTCACTGAGGTGAAAGAGCAATGAGAGTTTCGGGAATTGCAACTATTAAGAATATTATTAAGCTCGGCTATACATTTTTTGAAGCTGTACTCTCCGCATTCCCTCTCTGTGATGAGATTCTAATTAATGATGGCGGAAGTGAGGATGAGACTCAAAAATATCTCGAGCTCTTAGCACAAACTTTTCCAGAAAAGAATATCAGAATTTTCGACTTTCACTGGGGCGGTCGAAATTGCTGCAGACAATTTGATGAGACACTTAATAGACTAATCGAATTAGCATCAGGCGACTGGCTCATCGAAATACAAGGCGACGAAATCTGGCATGAAAAGGACATCGAAACAGTGAAACGGGTAATAGATTTTGCGAATCAGAATGGCTATAACTCAATTCGCCAGTGGTGTAAGACATGTAGTTGGACTCAAGTTGACTCTTATCAATATAAAAATGTGAGAATCGTAAAAAAAATCAAGGGGCTCAGAAGCACAGAATGGGGCGATAATTTCGTTATGGGCGAGAACACATCGCCTCAAGAAGGGTATACTTCGCACAATGTACCGCCTGAGCTTGTGACAGATGAGTTTGTCTACTATCATTTGCATCGACCATTTCCTGAAAATCGTGTGCTTCAAGACGAAGCAATGGCTTATATGAATTCAGCTGATGATCCGCCAAGAACAGAAGTTTTTGAAGCAGTGAAACGAATTGACTGGAAAAGAGTGCCTCTTCCTCGACCCGAAGAGATACTCGACGAACTTCCCGCAATTGTAAAGGGACTTAGTCAATTTCGTCGCTATCGAGTACGAGAAGAACTTTTCTCGAGGGCTTGGTTACGAGAGATAACTGGACTCGAATATTAGGAGGTTAGTAATGAAGATTTTCGTCTGTTCGACAGGACGCTGCGGCACTGCGTTTTTCAAAGGTGTTTTTGAGCGAAGTACTCCAATACCTTCGTTTCATGAGCCATTTCCACGTGGAATTGGTCGAGTATGCGAAGAAGTCAACAATTATGAATATCTAAGTTATGAAGTCGAACAAGTTCTCAGGGCAAAGGTTAGATTCATTAGACTTAATCAGAAAGACGGTTGGTATTTCGAGTCTTCTCAAATGTTCATAAAAACTTTTGTCTGGGAAATACTCGAGAGTTTCGATGATGTTGCTTGTATATTTCTTTTTCGAAATCCTCTCGAAGTGCTTCTTAGCTATCAAGCAACTCAGGGAGAAGGAAAACCCATTGACTGGTTCCTTAAAGCCGAATGGAGACGGAATATCTTACGAATGGAAGGCATCACATCATGGGCTGAGACAATACTTTGGAACTGGTTCGAAGTCAAAGCAAGATTCTTTCATTTTCGTGAAAAATTCAAAAAATCGTATGTATTTAATTTTAAAAAAATTAATGACCCTCTCGAATGGAGACGATTATTCGAATACTTTGAAATTCCGTACTCGAGAATCGAGCTTTCTAATATCTGGCGGGGCGAACGAAAACAGAAAATAAGTAATTCTAAATTACTCCTTAGATTGATTCAAGAATGGGATGAGATCGGAAAATTTGGAGGTTTTAATGAAGATTTTGAGGAGGTGCGAAAATGGCAGAACGTTATCTCTCGGTAGAAGAGTTTGAAAACATTACAAGAAATATAAGAAAGAGAATCGACGCTGTATATGCAAAGAGCGCTTTCATTGATGCATCATCGGGTGTGAGTGATGCTGGAAAACCCATCAAGCTTAATTCGAGTGGACTAATCGACCTCTCGATGATTCCCTCTACCTTGACTGGTAAAGATGCCGACACAGTCGATGGTTTCCACCTCGACCAAGATGTTAGAACTACTGCAAGTCCGACTTTTTCAAAACTAACTATTACAAATAAGCTTGGTGTCAACATCACAATACCTGACGTCCCCATCCATGCAGGGGGTTCGATAAAAAGCCAAGCCTCGCTGTATCCTGCATTCATACTTCTGAATGATTATCAAGACTTTCGTCTCGAAATAGGCGGAAGCTCAAAATATTTTCAAGTAAGGGATTATACTACTGGCACTTATCCCTTTCGAATCTACTCGGGTGCAAATACTGAAACCCTTAAAATCGGGACTGGAGGAAATGTTTATCTCAAAAACTATCTTCATGTCTATACGCCTGATGGCTATTCAGCACTGAAAGTATATAATGATGCTGGTACGTCTCGCTTTGCAATAAATCCCCAAAGTGATGGCTCATGGCGACTTTATGATGCTTATGGTGGTGTTTGGAATATGGGATTAGTTCAGCGTAATGGTAAAGTTGGCATCAATACATCATCACCTGCTTATAC
>JGI24019J35510_1000722_pt1 | contig 16617 bp, 9 predicted proteins | sample Deesub1362B_J571_FD_35510 | JGI IMG/M metagenome (IMG submission 35510) | reverse complement strand
TATGTCTCTTTAATGTTTGAAAAAAACTTCTTTATAATAAAATTCCCTTTTTCGCGATTGTCTTTTTAGCTATTTTAAAGTCATCTGAAGATAGAGATAAACTTGGCAACAAAGGTGGCACCCTCTCCAACCGCCTCCGCGCACTCTGGAAGTAACTGATTTCGCTCTGAGGACCACGACTTTAAAGTAGTCCCTCTATCCAGGGGGCTACTTTTTTTCGTTGAAATTTTTATTTTCCTCTTGACTTTTTGAAAAAATATGAATATAATGTAATAGGTTTGTATCTGTTACTAATAATAAAGAAGTTTATAGAATAGGAGTATCACAATGACTGAGCCGACTCTGACGATTAAAGAATTAGCCAAGTATCTTAATGTAACAGAGAGGACTATTTATAATCTTCTTGAGCGTGGAGAATTGCCAGGATTCAAGGTAGGTGCAAATTGGAGATTTAGAAAGGAAGACATTGATGAATGGATTGATCAGAATATGATTAAGAAGGGAAGAAAATTTTTGAAGTCTATCAAGAATTCTAAGGAGAAATCTGACCAATGAGCGAAGAGAGTCTAAAATCACATGAAGAAAAGTTGACCATAAACATTAAGAATCGTCGTATCCTTCTCCCATCTTATTTCGCAGAACCAATAACCGTTGAAGAAGTAATATCTGAAGGTGAATTATACCTGTTACGTGTAAGAACTCAGCGCGGAAACTTAGAAGAAATAACAGTTGAAAGTAAGGTTCTGGAGAAAGCTCTTATAGAATCTCCTAAAGAATTTGTTAAGGTTGCCCCGCCTTTGGATTTCTTTATGATTATTGAAGCATCCCGTATTCGACTATCTTATGCTTATGATCCATATTTTGCAGTAAGTCTCAGTGGTATTGAAGCACTCCCTCATCAACTTGAGGCCGTTTATGAACGACTTATTCCCCAGACCCGTCTTAGATTTTTATTGGCAGATGATCCTGGTGCAGGAAAAACCATTATGGCAGGACTTTTGATTAAGGAATTAAAACTTAGAGGAGCAATCGAGCGGATATTAATTCTTACTCCAGCTCCTCTAACTATACAATGGCAGGATGAACTCAGATCAAAATTTGATGAGATATTTGAGATTATAGGTGCTGAATTAGCAAAAAACCAACTTGCCGGGAATGTTTGGGAACGATTCCCTCAATGTATTACTTCAATAGATTTTGCAAAACAAGAGGATGTATGGCCTGGGATTTTAAGGACAGAATGGGATCTTGTCATTATTGACGAGGCACATAAATGTTCAGCCCGAACCTATGGGAAGGATGTAAAAAAGACTCATAGATACCAGTTGGCAGAACGCTTGAGCGAAGCCACTGATAAACTACTATTGCTAACAGCCACACCGCATCAAGGAGATGTTGATCAATTTGCACATTTTCTCCGTCTTATCGATAGCGACCAATTTATCGGTGGTAAGTTGAACAAGGAATTATTATGTCTTGATGGTAGCCCATGGTTTCTCCGACGGATGAAAGAAGAGTTGAGAGATTTTCAGGGGAGAAAACTTTTCACCGAACGACATGCTTATACCCAGGAGTTTGAACTTTCACTACCAGAGAAGTATCTATACGATCAAGTAACTGAATATATCAATACATTTTTACCTCGCCAGGAAGGAAGACGCAGGGCAAGCGTTGCTCTTGCCAGAACCGTTCTTCAACGGAGACTGGTTAGTAGTCTAAGAGCCATAAGAAGATCTTTGGAAAATAGGCGAGAGAGAATGCAACAGATACTTGAGGAATTAGAATCTCTTTCTCCAGAGATGCAGGCACAGCGCCTCAGAGAAATGCAGCTTATCGCCATAGATGAAGAACAAGAAGCTGATGATTATGAAGAAAGAGAGCAAGACCTCGCTGCATCTCAAGTAACTGCCTCAGAGCGTCTTGAAGATCTGCGCCGAGAAGTGAGAGAACTTGACCGTCTTGTAGAACTGGCAAAGCAGACAGAGGATATAGGTGAAGAATCAAAACTTATTAAACTAAAGGAATGTCTTAGTCGCGCTGAATTTTCTGAACTCCGGGATGGTAGAGGTAAATTACTTATATTTACTGAGCATCGAGATACTCTCAACTATCTGAAAGAAAATTTAACTAAATGGGGTTATGTATGCTGTGAAATACATGGAGGAATGGACGCACAAAAAAGGAAAGAGATGCAAAATGTCTTTCGTCGGGATGCTCAGATTTGTGTAGCCACAGAAGCTGCGGGTGAAGGTATTAATCTTCAGTTCTGTCATCTTATGATTAATTATGACCTGCCTTGGAACCCCAATAGGCTTGAGCAACGAATGGGACGCATTCATCGAATTGGACAAGAATATGATGTTTACATCTTCAACTTTCTTGCTGTTAATACAATTGAAGGCAAAATACTTCGCCGTCTTCTGGAAAAACTTAATGAAATAAAACTCGCTCTCGGAGGAAGAGTTTTTGATGTAATTGGACTCCTACTTCGCTTGAATGATGTCAAATTAGAGGAGATGCTCCGGGAAGCAGCCTATAATCCCAGAAGAATAGATGAATATGAAGATCAGATACAACGAATAAGTCCTGAACGACTAAAAGAATTTGAAGAAGCAACAGGAATAGCTATGGCAACCAGCCATGTAGATTTGCGACATATTAGAGAACAAGACTATCGTTCTGAAGAAAGAAGATTGATGCCAGAATATGTAGAGGATTTCTTTATTAAAGCTGCTGAAAAAGTGGGACTCAAAGTTGATCCTCGTGCCGATACATTGTGGAGGATTCAGTATGTGCCAGAACGATTCAGATCAACAACACTCCATTCTGTAAAACGTTTCGGGCCTCCTCAATCTTCATATTCTAAACTAACCTTTAGAAAAGAGCATCTCAAACAGACTCAGCATCTTGATGCTGAGCTTCTTTCTCCTGGACATCCTTTATTTGCCGCTGTGACAGAAGTATTAGAACAGCGATTAGATTATGCAAGAGAATCTACGGCCATTTTTATAGACCCGGCGGCTACTTCTCCTTACCGTCTTCATTTCTTTGAAATTCAATTGTTAGGCGAGCGTCCCAGACGTACAGGTCATCCCATAGAGACTCAAACAATTTATTCCTCCTTAGTAGTGATTTTGGAAGATGCGGAAGGTCGATTGGAACTTGCTCCACCAGATATTCTTCATGACCTTACACCAGCTAAGTATGATCCGAGTAAACCCCGTAAGAGCTATGCTCCCTTACGGGGTAAAGATAAGCAAGTTCACCCCGTTAGAGAACAATGTTCTTCTGCACTCATAGATAAGGACATTGAGACATCGCCTTTAAGTGTATCTTTCTCTAACGGGGTGAATTTTCAGGGACCAACTCCTGAACATCTTCAGAATCTAACTCGATGGCTCAAAGTAAATGTTCAACATAGCATTTCAGAAGAGCATAGAGCAAAGCGTGAACGTGAGATATCAATTTCCGAAGAATATTTAAAGAAGTCTTTTGAAGCTTCGATTCGAGCAGCACAGGATTCGTGGGCAAAACTCGCTGCTCGTGTTGCATCAGGAGAAGAATCCGCTACTCTTGCTCGGGATGAAGCTTTAAAAAGAGTAGATGCTCTTAAGGCAAGACTAGATAAGAAACTTAGTGAACTTGCACACCTGCGTGTCGTCCGTCCTGGTCCCATTGTCTATTTAGGCACTGCCATTGTTAATCCGGCAGAGAGCCAAGAAATCAAAGATTTAATGGTAAGTGACCCTGAGGTTGAGAAAATTGCTATGGAAGTCGCCATGGAATATGAACGCAAGCGTGGTTGGGAACCTATCGATGTTAGTCAATTAAAGGATGGAAGTGGTTTTGATATAAGAAGTCTCGGTCCTGCAGATGAATATCAACGTCGTCCAATCCGTCGGATCGAGGTGAAAGGCCGTGCTGATGAAGGAGATGTAGTGCTCACAACAAATGAATGGCGACAGGCCCATCGCCATGGCGATACCTATTGGCTTTATATTGTTTGGAATTGTAAAAGCGCAAATAAGCAATTAATAACAATTCAAAATCCTGCAAAAGTACTTGCGCCTCATGCGCGAGCTTTAACAATCGTGAAAGGTTATCAAATATCATCTAATTTTATAAAGGAAACTGGAAAAGGGAGTTCGGTATGAATCCCGTTAGACCTATATGGTTCTATACTTATGTGTTGAAAAGTCGGAAGAATAACACTTTTTATACAGGGGTAACTACTAACTTAAAGAAAAGACTCGATGAACACAATAAAGGACTCGTTATATCAACAAAGCATAGGAGACCGCTACAATTGATTTATTATGAAGCTTGTTTGGATAAAGATGACGCTTTTAGAAGAGAAAAATATCTAAAAACGGGCATGGGAAAAAGATATCTTAAAAATAGACTGAAAGGAATATTAAAGGAGGCAATTTAGTGAGGTCTAACGGGATGAACAATTCACAAAATAACGACAAGCGGCTTATAGAGGATTATATCCCTATTCGACAAATCAGTGCTGAGGCATCCAGGGAAAAGAGTATTCGTAAAGGACATATATCCACTCTCCATCTCTGGTGGGCAAGACGGCCGCTTACCGCCTGCAGAGCCGCGGTCTTCGGAGCTTTAGTTCCAGCACCCAAAAATTCTCAAGAAAGAGCCACGATGGCTAAGTTCATGATAGACCTGTGTAAATACAATGTATCAGACCGCACAATTGCCACAGCCAGACAGAAAATCTTAGAGGCAAACGGAGGAAAGCCTCCCAAAGTTCTTGATATGTTTGCTGGTGGAGGTTCGATTCCTCTGGAAGCCTTGCGACTTGGCTGTGAGGCTTATGCTCTTGAACTTAACCCTGTAGCCCATCTCATTGAACTTTGCACATTAGTCTATCCTCAGAAGTATGGAAAGGAATTAGCTGACGAGGTAGAGAAATGGGGTAAGTGGGTTATAGAGCGAGTCAAAGAAGAGATAGGAGACCTTTATCCACCAATTCCTGACCCTGAAAATCCGCCAAAAGAGATAAAGCATGAATATCAAATGCAATTAGATGGGCTTGAGGATAAACAACCAAAGTTGAAAACTCAAGGTGGATACCTTACACCTGTCGCTTACCTATGGACGCGTACGGTAAAGTGTCCTAACCCTGAATGTGGTGCTACCGTGCCTTTGGTTAGGCAAACATGGCTTTGTAGAAAAAAAGGTCGTTATATTGCTCTTCGTCCCATTCCAGATCATAAGAATAAGAGGGTAAGGTTTGAAGTTGTATCTGCAACAAGAGAGGAAAACTTAGGGTTTGATCCATCACTTGGTAGCTCTCGTGGCGAGACAACATGTCCATTTAAAGGGTGCTCAGTAAAAAGTGAATATGTCAAAAGTGAAGGTAAAGCGAAACGTATAGGACAACAACTTATGGCTGTAGTTTGTACTCGTCGAGGCGAACGTGGAAAAATATATTTATCGACTGACCAAATACCAGTACTTGAATATGATGAGAATACAATAAAAAGACGTTTAAATATCTTATGCGACGAAATTGGTTTAACGGTTCCCAATGAACCTATGGATGAAAATGATCCCACAACAGTTGCGGGACGAGGATTTGGCATAAAATATTGGCATGAGCTATTTTCTTACCGTCAACTACTGGTTTTGATGACTTTTGTGAAATATATTCGAGAGGCTTACTTAGAAATACTAAAGCAAGAATACGAAAAAGAAAAGGCAACTGCAATAGTATCTTACTTAGGAATTCTTAATGATAGGATTGCTAATCAAAATAACAGTTTCTGTGTATACCATAGTGGTAGAGAAACTATAGAAAATCCTATCGGTGGCCACAAACTAGCGATGGTTTGGGATTTTGTAGAAACTAACCCCTTAGGAAATGGTTCAGGATCCGCATCTGGAGCTTTGGAATGGATTACAGATGTCATTCATAAATGTAGTTCTATTAGTAAAATTGGAAAATGTTATCGTTCATCAGCAACATCCTTACCATTTGCAGAAGGAGAGTTTGAATCCATTATTACAGACCCACCTTATTATGGAAATGTTAGTTATGCAGTATTATCAGATTTCTTTTATGTATGGCTAAAACGTTGTCTTAGTGAAATATATCCTGAGCATTTTATAAGTGAATTGACACCAAAGAAAAAAGAAGCGATAGCTGACTCAGTCCGACAAGGGGGGAAAGATGAGGCAAGAGTGCATTATGAAGAAACAATGCTTAATGCTTTTAAAGAAGGTTTTCGAGTCCTAAAACCCAATGGAACAATGGTTGTGGTATATGCTCATAAAACTACAGCCGGATGGTCAACGCTTGTGGATGCTTTAAGAAAAGCCAATTTTGTAGTTACAGAGGCTTGGCCTGTCGATACAGAAATGACTGGAGGGATGGTTAAAGTTGGTAAAGCTGCTCTTGCGAGCAATATTTTTATTATTGCTCGCCGAAGAGAGGAAGAGAAGATCGGTGACTATGTCCGTGATGTGCGGCCCGAACTTGCCAGGATTGTTCGGGAGAGAGTTACAACTCTCCTGAAAGAGGGTATTACGGGTGCAGATCTCGTTATTGCTGCTGTTGGTGCAGGTCTCAGGGCATATACTCAATACGCCAGAGTTGAGTTAGCCAGTGGAGAGGAATTGGATGCAAAATCATATTTAGATGAAGTTCAAAGAGAAGTACTTGAGGTTATTTTAGAGCAAGTTATGAAATGCGACCGTCATGGGGTTAGTGGTGTGGATAAACCTACTCAGTATTATGTCTTGGGAAGATACCAATATGGCGAATCAATAATCCCCTTTGATGAAGCAAATGTATTAGCCCGAGGAGTTGGCGTAGAACTTGATGGTCCGAGAGCACTTACATCTGGACGCAATCCCCTAATAAAAAAATCCAAAGATAAAGTATCATTTCGCAATTATCTTGAGAGAGGAAAAGATGACCGACTTGGATTGGTGGGTGAACTGAATGGCATCCCTATTATAGATATTCTCCATAGACTCCTTTGGCTTTTAGATAACAAGCCCAGTGAAATTCCTAATTTCTTGATACAGTCGCAACCGGATGTTGGTCAACTTCGGCTTGTAGCACAGGCTCTTGCTGGCAAGGCCTTAGCAGATGAACCACATCCGGGAGCAGCAATTGATACTCGAACAAAAGAACAGCAGGCTATCGATAGACTCCTCGCTGCATGGAAACGAATTATCGAGGAGAACCTTTTCCTAAAAGATAGCATTCGGGAGGTAAAGAAATGAATCCCGTTAGACCTATCTGGTTCTATACTTATGTGTTGAAGAGTCTAAAAGATAATAATTTTTATACTGGTGTAACTACTAACTTAAAAGAAAGGTTCAAAGAACACAATAAAGGGCTTGTTTCCTCAACAAAATATAGAAGACCTTTACAGTTAATCTACTACGAAGCCTGTCTGGATAAAAATGACGCTCACAGAAGAGAAAAATATTTAAAGACAGGTATGGGAAAGAAATACCTTAAAAATAGGCTTAAAAGAACACTTCAAGAAAATATGGGAGGAGGTCTAACGGGATGAAAGCTTATCAGTTAAAACCGTGGACACAGGTAGCAACTCCTCACGATGATATACTTCGCGGGGAGCTGGAGATAAGTATATATGCGGCAGATCTGGCGGCTGTAGCACGGCAAGATCCTAAATGTCCGTATGTTTACAGAGATCCAAAGGCATTTTTTGATTCAACCTATATAACAACCGCCTTGCACAGTTTATTGAAAGAGGTACTCAATGTTCTCGCAGGTGGCACTGGCGATCGAGTCCTGCAGCTTCGAACACCGTTCGGAGGAGGAAAGACACACAGCCTTATAGCCTTATATCATCTGACAAAAGAGCGTGGTAAGTTAAAAAATAATCCTGAATTAAAGGAATTACCAGATCCGGGTTCTTCTCGAGTAGCTGTTTTACATGGATTAGCATCTGATCCTCATATTGGACAAAAAATCAAAGGTGGACCGCATTTGAAGACTCTGTGGGGAGAACTGGCATGGCAAATTGGTGGTGCGGAAGGATATGAATTAGTCAAACAACAGGATAAAGCCCTCACCGCACCTGGTGGGGATGTACTCCGTCAATTACTTGGGGGTAAACCTACCCTCATTTTGCTCGACGAGATTTTGACTTATATTGAAAAGGCAAAAGCAATCCAAATCCATGATACCAATTTTGGAAGACAAAACCTTATTTTTCTTCAAACCTTAACAGAGGTTATTCGTGGTTTGCCAAATGCTGCGATGGTGTATTCATTACAGGCCAGTGTGCGTGAGGCAGTAGAAGATGAAAGCCTTCTTTATACACTCGACCATCTTGTTAGCCGGATTGATGCAAAGCGTGAGCCTGTAACCGGGGATGAGGTAATGCGTGTAGTTCAACGAAGGTTGTTTAAAGAACTTGGTGATGAGAATATACGGCGGTTGGTAGCAAAAGAATATGCAGAACTCTATCGCCGGTTAAGAGAGGGTTTAGGAGAAACTGAAAGCGAGAGACGTGGAGCTACCCAGGAGGCAGCAGTATTAGAGGAACGGATCTTGGCAAGTTACCCATTCCACCCGGATTTACTTGACTTAATGTACCATCGTTGGGGAGGCTTACCAAGTTATCAAAGAACCAGAGGAGCTCTTCAGTTTCTTGCTTGTGTCATTCATGCATTGTGGGGTAATCCGCAAAATGTTCAACCACTTATAGGCCCTGGAGATGTTCCTCTCTGGGATGATGCAGTTAGAGGAGCTTTATTTTCACAAGTTGGAGAGCGAGAGCAATACACATCGGTAATTGATGCTGACATCATAGGCAAGAGTGCTCGAGTGCTTGAGGTGGATAAACGAATAGGACAGGAAAGCCCTGCATTAAAACAACTGAAAGTAGGAACTCGGCTTGCTACGGCTGCCTTTTTATACTCATTTGGTGCCCGTAATGGCGAAGACCGCGGTGTAGTAGAAAGAGAACTCATTGCTTCTTGTCTTGCCCCAGGTCTTGACCGGATGGTCCTATCGGCGACTTTAGCTGAACTTCCAAGGACTCTGATTTATCTTCATTATACTGGCCGAAGATTTCGCTTCCAACCCAATCCTAATTTAACCAAACTTATTGAAGAAGAAGAACAAAAGTGGGAATTGGATGAGGTTTTAGAACGTATCAAAGGAGAACTTAAAACACGAATTCGGGGAGAAGGCGGCATAATCCTCTGGCCGACAGATTCTCAAGCTGTTCCAGACCATGATCCTCAGTTTAATATGGTTTATATGCCCCTGGAATGGGGAGAAAAAGATGATACCGAGTTAGATAAAGAACTGCGAATATGGACAGAACAGCGTGGTAGTATAAAGCGGGAATATAGAAATGCATTAGCTTTTACTGTGCCATCTAAACAGTCTGCCGACAGATTAAGGGTAGCTGCTCGAACACTTCTGGCTATAGAATCCTTAATAAGACAGAAAACTAAATTCCAATTTTCAGAGGAGCAGATCGAAGAACTCAAAGAACGCAGAAGGAATACTGGTACTGATTTAGATGGAAATATTCGACGTTTATATGAAAAGGTATTGCTTCCAGTACGAGAAAGAGATGGACAAGAAGCTTATAAACTGGAAGTTATAGATTTAAGGGCTCAACTTTCAGCAAGTCAAGATATTCATGGTCGCATACTAGAAGCCTTACGAAATTGGGTTTTTGATACTGTAACTCCGTCAAAGCTCTTAAGCCTTACTCATCTGGGAGAAGTCAAAGACGATACAGGAAAGAGTATAGATTATATACCTTGCGATCGGCTTATGACATGGTTCTTCAGCTACTTGGATTTTCCTAAACTTCTTAGTGTTAATGCACTACGCAGATGCATTGCTAAGGGAGTCAAGGATGGTCGTTTTGGTTATGTAGGAGTTGCTCGTCTAAATGAACAAGGGGCAATTGAGGTAGATAAACCAAGAAATGTTTATTTTGAACAAGACATCGATCCTGAAGAGATCGATTTCTCGCAAGGAGCTTATCTACTTTCTGCAGATCTGGCAAGTCAATTAAAAACAAAAGTTCCCGCAATATCTTCTACTGAGCCCACTGGTGTCAAGGAACCAGAACCACAACCAACTGGAGAAGTTCCCCCCACGCCTGTACCAACTGGCAAAGAGGTATCACCAGGTCAAAAAGCACGACACTATCGATTGTCTATGGAGACTGATAAAGCTCAGGCGTTTCAAGCTTTCAGAGTTCTGCAAGCTCTGTCTGATAAATGCTCAAAAATGAAATTGAATATTGAAGTAGATGCTGAAGCCAAAGATGAATTTGATCCTGTATGGTTAAGGAACGCAATAGAAGAACCTTTAGACGAAGCAGACATTAAGAAAGAAACTCGTCTGGAGGAATAAGGAGTTGAATATGATGACTATAAATGGAGATATACATCGACGAGAATATGAAAATGGAGGAATTTGTAAATAAGTAAATTTTACAATGTGGAATTTAAAAAGTGAACTTATAAAGGAGGGAATATGAAAATTAGAACTGATTTTGTGACAAATAGCAGTTCTGTAAGCTATATATTAACCATGTGTGAAGATATGGTTGATGTTTATATGAGGTTTTACAATATTGAGGAGAAGGATCCGAATAAGGCAAAAATAATAAAAATTATTCGTGAAGATATGCTCAAAAATGGTACTCGTGTTTTTCTTGAAGGAAAGGAGATAATTTCAAAAAGAATAAAGTTTGATACAGATGAAACATTAACTGATGATACTTTAGATACTCCAATTGATAAAATGTCAGATGATGATTTATGGGCGTATATATTTGGAGAATACATATTAAATGGTAAACTCTGCGGAATCTGGGGATTTGGTGTAACTCAAATAGAAACATATTAGTCATGAAAATTAGAAGGCATAGTAAATCATATAATTTTATAGGAGATACAGTGACGGGAATTACTTTCCGTTGGGGGACAACTTTAAATGAAAATCCTGTTTTTGCTCCATGGCCTGAGCTTGCTGATATTTCTATCTCGAATCACTGCACAAAAGGTTGTGAGTTTTGCTACCGAGACAGTAAGAATGATAACTCTTTCATGTCATTAGAGGATTATATCTACATACTTGAAGAATTAAATCATCCAGAATGGGGCAACGTTTTTCAAGTAGCTATAGGTGGCGGAGAACCTCTTGAACATCCACAGCTCAAAGAAATTATTGAAGCAACTATTTCTTATAACGTCGTTCCAAATCTAACAACGAATGGACATCATTTAACAGAAGAAATTGTTGCTTTCTTAGAACAGAGAATAGGTGCTATCGCGCTTTCTATTAATGATATTAAGCAACTCAAAATGCATAACCTTGACTTGTTGCGAAGAAGAAATATTAGAACGAATATCCATTATTTATTAAAGAATGATAATATTGGACAAGCTATTGAGATTCTCAATGGGGCATTTAATCACTGTCTTTCAGGAATCAATAGCATTATTTTTCTTACCTATAAACCATTGGGAAGGGCAAGCAATTCCAATTGTCTTGTATTAAACGATGCTTTAAAAACCTTTGTTAAACTTATTGATAAGCAAAATGTAGCTACAAGAATAGGCTTCGACGCTTGTTTTGTTCCATTGCTGCTTCACTTTACGAATACTAATGTAGATTTTATTGATTCATGTGAATGCGGATTTTTTTCAATTTATATTGATGAGAATTTGAATGTAAAGCCTTGCTCATTTGCAACAGATGATAAATATACATTTAATCTTCGAACCATCTCTTTTAAAGATATATGGGAAATAAAATACTCTGGCTACAGAAATAGCATTATTAATCAATGCAGGAGAAGATGTAAAAATAAAGACCATTGCAGAGGCAGATGTCCTTACTATGATGAAATAAATTATTGTTATAGCAATGTCCAAGAGGAAATCTTATATGTTGAAGATAAACTGGCATCAGCTTGAAAAGAATATCGAAACAAAAGAAATTAGTTTTGAAAACTTTAATTATCAGATCGCTGTTAAGAAATATTCTTCCTTTGGCACTTTTGAATATTATTACAATACTCCAGGCTCTGAATTTTATTTAACACTCACAAAGGATTGTAATGAACTTTCAGCTAAAGCAGGAGATGTAGTTGGATGGCAATCTAAATTTTGGCTTAACAAAACTGATCCCAATAACTCTCCACTTGATATAAAGCATCGTAATGAATTAATTGAGGGATTTAAGAAATCATTAAAGTATAAACCTGCCCTAAAAGTGTGGATTATCTGTACGCCGGGGCTATTTTCTAATACAGCTCCTCATTATCCTGTAAATGTACTTGAAGCAGAATTGAAAAAGTTGAAATCGGATATCAATATCGTTTATTGGAATAAGCCATTTTATGAATCCATTTTTCATAGCGATCCAGAATATTACGCATCGATCTTTAATCATTATTTCTCAACACATTACTTAGGCTTTCAGATTTTTCATGATTTTTCTATCAAGCGATTGAACATACTTAGGACGCGATATGATACTGATCTCTATACTTCTGGAAAGGAAGATAAAAAAATATTATCCTCTATTTTCTACAGAGATCTATTGTCCAGACTTCACAAGGAGATAAAACATGCTCTTGAGTATAGAGAAAAACTCACGAATAGTTACTTATACAAAGAGGTAATTAATAAATTTTTGAATGAAAAAGACAATGGAAAAATAACTAATGAAAGTAAGGAATCAATTAAAAATCTAAAAGAACTGATTGATAATTTATTAGAAGTGTTGGGAGCATTACAAATATATAATGAAAAAGAGAATACTCTAAGGTTTGTAAAAGAGCTTTTTAACTCCATTGAAGAACAGCGTGAAAAAATTAATGAATCAATTCATACTGCAGGTTTAGATGATAGACCGCATTATGATATTAATATTAACTTTGACTCAGATGTTGAAGATATCTATGTTTTAAGAAACTATCTATATTCAATTGCTGGAAGTTTCCTTGATAAAGTTATTAAAATATACCGCCTTCTCTTTCATATCTCACGCCAAGTTTTCAATATTTTTGGTGAAGCTGGGTTTGGCAAAACCAATCTTGTCTGTTATATAACAGAACATTTACTTTCCAAAAAGCTTCCTGCATTACTTATCCCAGCCAGTGAGATAAAAGGAAATGGGGAGCCTATCGAGAGGCAGATACTAAACTTATTGGGTATTGATGGAACAGTAACCTTCAAGGACTTCATTGGAATATTAGACAGTTTAGGCTTCTTACACGGAATTAAAATTCCTATTATTATTGATGGTTTAAATGAGACTCAGCCAAGTGCGTCAATTTGGCATCCAAATCTGCAATACATAATTCAAGATATTGAAAATTATGAAAATATCATTTTAATCACTACGTGTAGGGATGCTTATACAAAGCCAGTATTTAACAAAGAAAGAATTAAAGATATTCCTTATTCAATCAGGTTAGAAGGATTCCAAGAAAATATTGAAGAGGCTATAAATAAATATTTCAAAAAATACAATATAACTCCTCAGAACGAAGATTTCGATAAAAACCTCTTCAGAAATCCCCTTCTTTTAAGACTATTCTCAATAGCTAATCGAGACAAGACTATAGAGATCAACGAAGCAAATATTTATATCGCTATTGAAACATACATAAAAGAGATAATTGATAAAGTTTCGATACAAGATGGTATTGTTAATCCTCTATTTAAAAGCCAGATATCTAAAGGAATTCAAGGGTACTCTATATGTCTTTGGGAAAACAATAGTCGCGGAGTTCCTTATCCCGATGATATTATTAAATATTTTGACCCAGATTATACAGGCAAAAACTGGCATACTACTAAAACCTATAGAATAATTGATGAGGGTTTGCTTTTTAGAAATATTCATGAGGCAAAAGAATATGTTGAATTTACCCATGATGTAGTAGGGGGTTTTTGTATAGCAAAAGAGGTTATTTTTAAAGATAAGAATATTGAAGATGTGATTAGAACATTAAGATCTAATGAAGTTTTAGAAAAGCTGACATCCAAAGACACTGCCAAAAGACATCCTCTTGCTGAGGATATCCTTAAAGCAATTGTTTATCTTTGTCCTGTATATACGAATAAAGAGCTATTCGAATTAATAGATAATACTGAGTTTCTCAATGCATCACTTGCGATGCTAAGGATAATAATCTCAAAAGAAGAAGGGATGAAATCATTTATTGAACATTTCAAGAATATTGAAGTTAATAATCCTATAGTTTCCCATTTACTTGAAAGTGTTATATCTGAATTGATTCTTAATAGGAAAGGTTATTGGAGATTGTCTGAGGTGTTAGCATCAATTATTATTAGAATGGAAGCGTATCAAATAGATTTGATATGGAGTGAGCTTATCAGAAGGAAATCAAAAGATATAATTCTCTATCTACATCAAGAAATTAGACGATATGAAGAAGACAAAGGAGAGATTGAAAATATAACAGAAAAACTAATTTTTATTTCTTTGCTACTATCCTCAACCAATAGATATTTGCGAGATATGGCAACAAAAGCTTTAGTGATAATCGGTGAGAAGCAACCAGAGAAGCTGTTTGAGGTTTTTGACCGATTAGAGACAATCAAAGATTTCTATGTCCTTGAGCGCTTGATTGCATCAATATGTGGCGTATTCCTGCGAATTGACAATAAAGAACTATTATTGAAAGTATGTAGATATTTTGAAGACAATTACTTTGCTACTTTGAAAACTTCTCATGTGTTAATTCTTGACTATATTGATACCTTACTGAATTATGCTATGGTTCATTATGGATATAGACGCTCAAAGAGCCTTTCAGAAGTTGATTTAATCGAGTGGAAGAAGGACAACGAATGTGCAAAAGAAGTAACTGGCGACGGTAGGGCAACTTGGGGGTTCGGACCAGTTGATTACGACTTTGCAAAATATAAAATCGGAGCCTATCTGTCAAGTAGAAGATTTGAAAAAGATTCAAAACTTCCCACTTTGAAGGAATCTTTGGCAATGGTTGTTTGGAGAGCAAAAGAACTCGGATATTCCAAAGAATTATTTGAACAGATTGATATCCAAATTAATAAAGAGCGATATGATAGATACGGGCAAGGAGTACTACAAAATTATGGAAAAAAATATAGTAAAATTGCTTTTTATGAATTATTTGGATATAACATTATTAAAGGATTCAGTCGAAGTTTTAAAGATAAAGCAGTCTTTAGAGTATCTGTAACTGATATTGATCCAACCTTTCCTAAAAAACCACACAAACGGCAATTGATAACATGTTGTTTTCTTCCCAAGAAGAATGATGACGTCCAGACATGGATTAATATAGATAAAAATCCTTACTTAGAAGAGGATTATATCAGAACAGATATAGAAAATGCTGGGAAAGAATGGGTTATGCTTTATGGACATCTTACTCAAGAAAGTAATGAGAAAGCTAGAATTGATGTTAGTGTATATACCATTTTGGTACCGCAAGATGTGGCAGACAAATTTGTTGAAAAAATCAAAAGGAACGAACTATCTATGCTCCATTTTGTTTCAGAAAATCATTATATTATGGCAGGAGAAATACCCTGGAGCAGTAATTTAGATAGTGATCCAATATATGAGGGTATTAATGGCGAGAAAATCGAAATTCACCTCCCTGTTTCGGTTTATTATCGAGAGGCTAAATCTGATTTAGAAATTACAAACCATATTTATTTCCCTTCAAAAAAAGTGGCTCAGGAGTTAGGACTAAGAATTAATCTAAATAATTTCAATTTCTATACTACTTCTAATGAAACAGCCTCGATATTCTTGCATGACGATTATTCAAACTTCTTATTCATGAGAAGAGATTTAATACAAGATTACATGAAAAGAAACAAACAATTATTGATATGGATTGAGTTAGGAACTCGTTGGGGATCATTTGGCAATTATGAATCTAAATATGATCCCCCATTTAAAAATTTTCGTTTTTGTAAACTATACCAGGAAGTGTAAAAGATGAGATAAGAGTATAAACAAAAGAGTGTATAGAGATCTTCATCTTGTGCTATCCCCAGTACTCGGTCAGGAATACCAAGAAAGCCGATGTCTCAAGATGTAGCCTTATAAGATAAGCATAAGGAGAGTACTCAAAGATTTTGCTTACTTCCCATTCTTTCCACTCTTTAATAATACAATATGCAGATACAGGGATACAAGAAACCCTTGATAGAGACGAAGAGTTCTTTATGGAGTAATTTATCTCTATCTTCAGATGACTTTAAAATAGCTAAAAAGACAATCGCGAAAAAGGGAATTTTATTATAAAGAAGTTTTTTTCAAACATTAAAGAGACATAGAGACACGAAGAGTACAGCACGAAGACAACTGATAGTAGTGGCTTTTGGTGACCGATTGTGACTGAGACATAAATAAAGCTGATGAACTAAAAATGGGCTCACTGAGAAATAGAATACAATTAAGGGGAGCAGGCTCGGAGCGGAGGCAACGGAAGACAGCCGAAGGCTAGCTGAAGTCCGAGCACCGAGACTGCGGGNGGGTGGGGGAAGCAAGATNNGAGCNTGCATTTGTAGGCGAGCCTTGCGATGTGGGATTTTCGGCTT
>JGI24019J35510_1000619_pt1 | contig 18834 bp, 16 predicted proteins | sample Deesub1362B_J571_FD_35510 | JGI IMG/M metagenome (IMG submission 35510) | reverse complement strand
CGGGGATCCCGGGAGAGGACGGCGTCCAAGACCGCGTCGGATATTCTGTCCGCTATCTTGTCGGGATGTCCCTCGGTGACCGATTCGGACGTGATGAGCTTAGATTGCACCGCACCTCCTTTGCCTAGAAGAGATGATAAGGCATAGTATAAAAATTTATTTTCTCCTACAACCGCCGAGGTGGTGCCTCTCCAGAACTGCGTGGGGTCAGGGCTTTACTTTTGACTCAAGTGTAAAGACCTGACCCCCAAGTTTGGGTGTACTGCCTCGGTTTCGCGGTTATACCCCGCCGAGGGGTCACTTGAGCTCCCGCCCCGGCGGGACCTCCGGTATCATGGATATCGTGTTCCGGAACGTGTGGATGGCAGTGGCGCTGGTTTTGATCGCCGGCGGGGCGGTGGCCCAAGACGACGTCGCTGCGCCGACGGTCCTCGTCGTGGAGGGGGAGGCATGGGCGGACGGAAGCCTCAAGGGCGTGCGATATTCGCCGGAGCTCGGGGGCCTCGTCCTCGCCGATCCCTCCTGGTCCCCCGTCTGGGAAGTGGATCTCTCGGAAGTGATGGGGGCCGATATCGTGGCGGTGGGCAGCACTTACTACCTGGCCGGTTCCCGGGAGGCCGATGGGGGCCACAGGGTCTGGCTGGCCGCCTTCTCCGCCAACGGCGACATGCTCTGGGAGACCCGGGTGCGGGAGTTCTGGGGCCTCAAGTCACACGTCACCGCGTTGACGGTGTCCCCTGAGGGCGAGCTCATCCTGACCGGGTGGTACGGCAACGCCTTCGCGCTCGCGGCCTTCACGCCGGAGGGCTGGGAGCTCTGGGGGCTCTCCCGGGAGGAAGGGGACGTGATCCTCGGGACCGACGTGGCGGTGAGGGGACGCGCCGTCCTCGCCACCGCGGTTAAGTGGGCGAGGGGACGCACTCAGGGGATCCTGTTCTGTTACGGACTGGACGGCTCCTTCCGCTGGGAGCTCCCGTTGCCCGATGCCGAAGAGAGCGCCGCGGTCGTCGCCAATGATCAGGACATCTGGGTCCTGTGGCGCGGGGGAGGGGGGTGGGCCGTCTCCCGCGTGGATCCGAGCGGCCGCCTCGAGGAGAGTTACCCCTGCCCCGGGGACGTCGATCCCCTGGACCTCACCCTCCAGGACGGTCGTCCCCTCCTGGTCGGGCTACGGGATGGCCGTCTGGTCGTCCTCTCCCTCGCCGGTGAGGTCCTGCGTTCGCTGTCGCTTCGGGACCCCGAGGTCGCGGTGCGGCGCGTGACCCTTGGCCTTGGGGGGGATATCGCCGCCGTGGGCTGGAAGGGGGACCGGGGTTGGTTCGCTCTCTGGACCGAGGACTGTGAGCTCCCCTGGGAGGCGGTGGTGACGGGCCACGCCGTCCGCTCGCTCGCCGCGGTTCCGGCCGAGGGTGGCCGCTGGCTCGTGCTGGACACCGACCGGGCCGACGAGGAGGTGACATCGCGGCTCACCCTCTGGCCTCCCCCGTCGACGGATCGACGTGGCGAGTACGCGAGTCCCACCTTCCCCTGCGGGGACGGAAAACGCCCGACGTCCCTACGCGTCGAGGCCCGGAACCTCTCCCGCGGCACCGTGCGGGTTATCCTCGAAGCCTACGCGGACGGCGATACCGCGTACCCCGCCGTGTACGAGTACGACGTGAAGGGGGAGCATACCGAGGTTCCCCTGGAAATGGGGGACTGCGCCCGCTTCCGGGCGATCGTGCGGGTCACTGGGGTTTGCCCGGACTCCCCTGTGGTGCGGCGCCTGGAGATCGCACTGGGCGAAACGACTTCAGGAATCCCGGTCGTCGAAGCCTCGGTCCCACATGAGGGAGCCGGAGTCACGCCCCCCGAGACGCTGACCCCGGGCGAGGGGGAGGAGAGCCAGCTGCCCGAGGAGACCGCCCCCGCTGATGAGGGCGAACCGCCCGTCCCTCCCGAGGCTTCTCCGGGGACGGGCCCGACCATCGTCGCCTCCACCGAGGTGGGCCTCGCCGGGGAGACCGTGTTCTCCTTCAGCGTGAGCGGGGGAGGGGATGGGGTCACCTGGACCTGGGACTTCGGTGATGGTAAGGGGGACGTCGGCCCCAGCGTGCGTCACGTGTACGCCGAGCCGGGGGTCTACACCGTTTCAGCCAGGGACCACCGTGGCCGCGTGGTCAGCGTTCGGGTGGCGGTGTACCGCGCTCAGGGCGTGCGCTCGGCCCTGCCCATGTACCTCCCTGGGAGCCGCCTGGTGGGCGGGGACTTCGACGGCGACGGCTGGCAGGACCTGGTCGTCTGGTCGGAGAAAGCACAGAGCCTGTTCCTCTTCCGCGGGAAGGGGGACGGTACCGTGGAGTTCCTCAACAACCGTCCGCTCCGCGTCGATATCGCCTGGGCCATTGCGGCGGACATGGACGGTGACGGCCGCGACGACCTCCTCGCCGGCGGGGAGGAAGCGGTCCTCCTCTGGTCCCGCGGCTCTCCCCATGGGTTGCTGGGCCCCGCGGAGTTCTTCACCCTGGAGGTGACGGAGACGGTCCCCGTACGGGTGTACCCTCGGACCGAAGGAGAACTTCTCCTCCTCGGCCTCGACAGTCAGGGGCGCCAAGTCCTGGCCCGGGTACGCGCGGAGGGCGAAAGGCTCAGGGCTTCTCCGGCGATCGTCCTCCCCGAGGCCTCACACGGGGTCAGTCTCACACTCGGGGGCATCGGGGGGCAGTTGGTCGAGGGGCGCGACGCGTTCTGGATAGACCGCACGGGGAGCGAGGTCCTGACGCAGCTTCCCGGTGGGGCGATTCTCGCGCTGGGGGATCTGGACGGGGACGGGATAGCCGACGTTGTCGCCCGGGAGAGGACACGGGTGACGGTCCACCTCTCGGACGGGGAGGAGGTCCATCTCGGGCAATTCGCGCCCGGGGACCTGTGGCTTATAGGTGACTTCGCCGGGCTCGGCGCCGATCAGGTCGTCCGCATCGACCGTGCCGGGGCCATCACCTTCTTCTCCGTGTCCCCGTTCCGCGGTGTCTGGGGACTCTCCGGGCCCTTCGCCCCCAACGCGGCGACGGTGATGAGGGGGGAGACCGGTGGACGAGTTGGAATCTTGATCGTCTCCGCCCTGGGCGAGGCCCTCTGGCTCACCCTAGCGGGCTATTAGGATGCCCCCGTAACACCTATCACTTACCGTTTGGTACTTACCTTTTACTTGACACGAGCCCCTGGGCTATCGTATAAAGTGTGATGGCCTATTTGTTGAATCCTCCTGATCGGGAGGAGAGAGGTAGCTACCCAGAGGAGGTGTGGGATGAGGAATGCAGTGCTTGTGTTGATCAGCATGGCTTTCGTGGGTTTGATCGCCTCTTCCGCCACGTTACGGGTCCCCACGGACTACGCCACCATCCAGGCGGCGGTGGACGCGGCGGCACCGGGGGACACGATCCTGATCTCGCCCGGCGTGTACGATGAGAGCGTGACAATTGAGAGCAAGACCGGGCTCACCATCAAGGGGGACGTGACCTTCACCGCGAAGGGCGAGGAATGTTGCCCGGACATCTGGGACGAGGTCGGCAAGGTGGTGATCAAGGGTCCCGTCCGGATCCTGGACTCCAGCGATATCACCGTCGAGGCCCTTACCATCTCCCCTCATGGGCTGTACGTCCGCGGCACCACCGCCTCCCCGGTCGAGAAGGTCACCTTCCACTACGTCCAGATCATCGCCTCGTACAAGGACGGCATGAATTTTGTGGGCGTCTACAAGGACATCCAGCTGCTCGGGTGCAACATCTCCGAGAACGGCTGGGACGGTATAGACCTCGCTGACTGGGGCGACGGAATCCTCATCGAGAACTGCTGCATCAACTACAATGGCCGCACACGCCCGACCGGTGTGGGTGTCCGCATCGGGCCGTATGTCAAGAACGTGGTGATCCGGGCCAACTGCCTCGTGGGCAACGCGTTCGCTGCCATCCACCCCGGGTAAAGGAGGTGTGGCTGGGCGGCGTGACACGGGCGGTATCTACGGGGTTGATCTGGGTGCTCGTGCTTGCATCGGGGTTCTTTTGCCTCGGGGCGGAGAAGCCGAACATCGTGGTCGAGGATAACCTGATCGCCGAGAACGGCCTGGGAATCTACCTGGGCTGGTATGGAAATTGGTACATCCAGATCGTGGGAAATCGCATCGAGCGGAACGGCGAGGGCATCCGCATCGTCAACCGCAAGGCGTTCATCGAGGGGAATCTCATCGCCGACAACGTGATCGGTGTCCGCATCACTCCAGAACACGAGGAAGAGATCGTTACGAACGTGGAATGGGTGACCTTGCGGGGTAACAGTTTCGTAGGCAACGAACTCTACGCCCTACAGAACCTCGCCCCGATCGCCGTGGATGCCCGCAAAAACTGGTGGGGCGCTAATGGCCCGCGTCTGGCCAGTTACTCCCGGTGGATCCTCGTCCCCTGGATCCTTCCTCAGCCCGGCATCACGCCTCCCATCACGCTCCATACGGGACTCACTGTCGCCTTCACCGACATTGAATCCTCGCTCCTCCTGGAGGGGCTCGGTTTCTGCTGGGAACCCATCTTGTCTCCCGATCAGGGGAAGATGAGCCTCGACGTTCGGGACCTGTGGGGCTGGCGGGTGTTCCCTCTTCCCGAGACGATAAGTCTGTCAGGAAACCTGGTCATGGGGCCGGTGGAGTACGGAGATTGGCTGACACGTCCGGTGGACCGAGAGGGGGGACAACAGAGTGGAGGCTAACGGGGCGAACGTCCAGAATAACTTTCAGACCACCAAGGCCGAGCTGGATCTGCGGCAACTGTGGGAGGTCCTCCTCCGGCGCAAGTGGTACGTGATCGGGACCCTTCTCCTGGTGGTGGCCCTCACGGTGGTCATCACCCTGCTCACCCCGCCCGCGTACAAGGCTACCACCGTCCTCCTCGTGCGGGGAGCCGACGTCTCGTTGGAGGCGTTGGGCCTCCCGGCGGAGCTCGCCGCCCTCGTCCCCACCACCAAGGACGAAGACCTGAACGCCCACGTGGAGCTCCTGAAGAGCCAGGGGACGCTGCTAAAACTGCGCGAACGCCTCTTACAGGACCAAGAGTTCGTCGCCCTGCGTTTGCAGCACAGGCCAGGCCTTGCCTACGCCAACTCCCACGCGATGAATCCGGATGAGCTCATCTCGTTGGATGAACTGAAGAGCAGCATTTCCGCCCGGGTGGTACCCAATGCCCGCCTGATCAAGGTGGATGCGTTGGCCGGTTCCCCGGTGGAGGCTGCCAAGATCGCCAACCACCTCGCCGAGGCCTACCAGGAGGTGGACCGCGACCGGGCCCGCCAGTCCATCCAGGCGATCATCGACTTCCTCGACGAGAAGATCGAGGAGACGCGTCAACAGCTCCAGGTGTCCGAGGACAAGCTTGGGCAGCTCGCCCGGGACATGGAGATCCTCCTCGAGACCAACGCCCTGGCCGCTAAGGCCTCACGCTTGGAGGAGCTCCTGGCGGAGGCCCAGGTGGATCTGGAGGACACCAAGGCCCAACTGGCCACGGTGGAGCAGTTCTTGACTGGGGTGAAACAGGACCTGTTCGAGAAATTCGCCGGGCCAGAGGGGGGATCCCTCCTCCTCGAGCTCACGGACAAGCTCGCCCTCATCCGCAACATCCAGAAGGAGATCGGCGACATGGAGCGGGAGCGCGAGGAGGCGCTCCGCTCCGGGGACTACATCCGCGCGGCCGAGCTCGAGAGGAAGATCGTGGCCAAGCGGCAGCAGATGGAGGAGGAAGCGTCCCAGCAGTTCGCCGTCCTGGAGAAGCTCCCCCAGTACGAGGACCTCATCAAACAACAGCTCGAGTTGACGCTCAAGGTCAAGGCACTAGAGAACCGCGTCTCAGTGCTGGAGCGTATGAAGGACGAAGAGGTCAAGAAGCTCATCGACTCCGGGATCGAATTGGGGCGCCTCCAGCGGGAGCTGGACATCACCGAAGATCTCTATACCCTCCTCGTTACCCAATACGCCCGCGCTCGCATCGCCGAGATGGGGGAGCTCGGGACCGTGGAGGTCATAGATCCGGCGGAGGTCCCAAAGGCCCCCGTCCGGCCAAACAAAAAACTCAACTTAATTGTTGGCTTCTTCCTCGGGCTCATGGGCGGGGTGGGCATGGCCTTCGTCCGCGAAGCGCTGGACACCCGGTTCCGCTCTCAGGACGAGGTGCGGGCGACGCTGGGGCTCCCCGTGTTGGCGGTCATCCCTCGCATCCCCCACCGCCGGAGCCGCTGGGTCTATCAGGAGATCTCTGAGATCCTCCTCACCCACTACAAGCCCGGTGGGAGGGTTCACGATGCTTTCTCTGCGTTGCTATTCAACCTGCGCATGGCCTCGCCGGACCGGGGTCTGAGCTCCATCCTCATTACCGGGCCGGAACCGGGGATCGGAAAGTCCACCGTGGCCGCGAACCTGGCGCTCGCCTTAGCATTCCAGCGGAAGAAGGTCCTCCTCCTCGAGGCCGACCTGCGCCGACCGGTATTCAATAAAGTCTTCAACTTCATGGACGACGCGGAGCCGGGCCTCACGGAGTGGGTGGTGGGTGAGGCGGAGCTCGATGAGGTGGTGCGGGAGGTACACCCAGAGGGATATGGTCCTCTGCACATCATCTTAGCCGGCCACAAGCCCCCGAGCCCGGCTGACTTCTTCGCCTCTCAGGCCTTCGCCGAGGCACTGCGCGTGCTCTCGGAGATCTACGAGGTCATCGTGATCGACGCCCCGCCGGTGTACGTCGCTCCGGAGATTCAAGTATTAGCGACCCAGGTGAGCGCGGTCCTCTTCCTCGTGGACGCCGAGCTCACCGACAAGCGCACCGCCCAGGCGGCTCGGGAGAGGCTGACTCAGGCCCACGCTCCAGTGGTGGGCGTCGTGATAAATCGTGCCTCCCCTCAGTACTACGGTTACTACGGATATTACTACTACCGAAAGAAATACTATTACTACGACAAAGAGGAGAAGCCCCGTCGGCAATGGCGGGAGTTCTTTTCGAGGAAGGAGCGGTGAAGAGGCGTAGGAAGCTATGGCTGGAGAACGGTTTCGGCCTTTGAAAGTAGCCATCATTGGTACCGGGTACGTAGGGCTCACGACTGGCTTGGCGCTAGCTTTTCTCGGGCACCATGTAATTGGGATGGACAAGGATAAGTTTAAGGTACGGATGCTTAAAGCCGGCGAAGTTCCCATCTATGAACCAGGCCTGCCTGAATTCCTTTCGACTGTATGGGAGAGAATTCGCTTCACCGATGATATTAAAGAAGCTGTTCCTGAGGCTGAGATAGTGGTGATTGCAGTAGGAACTCCCTCGAAGGAGAATGGTAGGGCTGACACTCAGTTTGTGGAGGATGTGACTAGAGAGGTAGCTTCGGTACTCCTTCCGAATCATGATTACACGATTGCGGTGAAATCCACCGTGCCTGTGGGGAGCAACCGTCGGGTACGTCACATCGTCCATAAGGTGTTGGAGGAACGAGGAATCTGGGAGAAGATCCAGGTCGAGGTCGTTTCCAACCCTGAGTTCCTACGTGAGGGTAAGGCGCTTCACGATACTTTATATCCGGACCGCATTGTCGTCGGCGCCGAAAGCCCCGACGGGGTGGACGCAATGCGCAAGCTTTACCAACCCATTCTTGAACAAACCTTCGATCCTCCGGAGTTCCTCCCCCGGCCAGAGGGATATACCTTCCCTCCGCTCATTACCACAACTCCCACCAGTGCTGAGCTCATTAAATACGCGGCCAACGCGTTCCTGGCCCTGAAGATCAGCTTTATCAATGAGATCGCCGGGCTCTGCGAGAAGGTAGGGGCCGACGTAGTAGAAGTGGCCCGGGGGATCGGCCTTGACCCCCGCATCGGCCAGAGGTTCCTCTTGGCTGGCCTTGGCTGGGGTGGAAGCTGTTTTCCCAAGGATACTGCAGCCCTCCTCGCCATGGGCCACGAGCATAATCACGAGATGCTCATCGTTGCCGCCGCTCGGGAGGTGAACCTCCGCCAGCGTCTGCACGCGGTGGAGAAGCTCCAGGAAGTGCTTAAAGGGGTTCGGGGCCGGGTGATCGGGATTTTGGGCCTCGCCTTCAAACCGGACACCGACGATGTGCGGGAGGCTCCATCCCTTGAAATCATTCGCACCCTTGTGGAACGAGGAGCCCACGTGCGGGCCCATGATCCTGTAGCCATTCCTAAGGCGCGTGACGCTCTCGCTGATATGGATGTGGAATTTGTCGAAGACCCTTATGCTGTCGCTCAAGGGGCGGATGCCATTGTCCTGGTTACCGAGTGGCCGATATACGGCCAATTGAACCTCAAGAAGCTTGCCCAAGTTATGTGCATGCCTGTCCTCCTCGACGGCCGCAATATGTTTGACCCCACGGAAGCTCGTAAAGCAGGATTCATATACATTGGGATTGGGCGATGATTAATCCGGAATTTTTAAAGATATTTGCTTGCCCCAAATGTAAAGGGGATTTGGAGTTAGCAAGTGATGGGCAAGGCCTAATATGTTGGGAGTGCCAACTGAAATATCCATTTGAAGGAAGTATTCCTATAATGCTAATCGATAAAGCAATCTCACTAGAGAAGGAGAACTCAAAGAAATGAAAGTACTGGTAACGGGTTGTGCTGGCTTCATTGGTTGGAAAGTTAGCGAATTTCTCCTTGCCAAAGGATATATTGTATTAGGGGTTGACAATCTCAACACAGCTTATGACCCTAAGCTGAAAGAGTGGCGTCTTAAGCAATTGCAGAGCCATTCCAACTTCACCTTCTACCGAATGGATATTTGCCATCAGAAATATATGGGGCTTCTCTTTCAAAGGGAGAAAATTGGGATTGTAGTAAACCTGGCTGCCCAAGCTGGAGTCCGGCAATCTGTGGAAGAACCTTGGGGCTACTATAAGACAAATGTTACTGGCACCTTGAACCTACTAGAGCTCTGTAAGAAGTTCGGAGTTAAGAAATTCATCTTAGCTTCCACCTCCAGCCTCTATGGAGTTTGTAATCGATTGCCCTTCCGAGAGGATGCTAATACTGATAGACCACTTTCACCCTACGCGGCTTCCAAAAAGGCTGCTGAAGAGTTATGTTACACGTATCACTACCTCTATGGTTTGGACATAGCGATCTTGCGTTACTTCACGGTATATGGCCCTGCGGGCCGACCAGACATGAGTATCTTTCGGTTTATCAAATGGGTAAGTGAAGAACAGCCTGTGATATTCTATGGAGATGGTTCCCAAAGTCGAGATTTTACATATGTGGATGACATTGCCCATGGCACGATTACAGCTCTTCAGTATTTGGAAGAGAATACAAGTGCGCCAATCTTCGAGATTATTAATTTGGGCTCCGATCGCCCGGTAGCGCTAATTGACGTAATCCGTCAGGTAGAGAAATTAGTGGGGAAAAGGGCTTGCCTTGAACACCGACCCCGCCACTCAGCCGACGTGCCAGCTACATGGGCTGATATTTCCAAAGCTCGCAAATTACTGAATTGGGAACCCCGAACATCTTTTGAAGAGGGACTGAGGCAAGCCGTAGTATGGTATCGCGAGAACCGAAGCTGGGCAGCTCAAGTGGACACTGGTAATGGAAGGGATATAATTTGTTGAAAAAAAGGAGTTCTAGCAAGTGTTCTTAAGTTGAATTTATAGTAATTTTGTTTGGGATAGCCAGGCAAGGGTAAGACTATGGTTAGATTGAGGTGCAATAAATCATATCGGTTAATGGCCTTTAGAGTCCTTCAGAAGCAAGGGGAAAGTATTGGAGATCAAGATTATTTTCCACGTAGGAACTTCTTGGGACTTCGACAACTTAACTGTGGCTTTCTCTAGTAGAGGATGAAATGCTGAACTTAAATGTCTACATGCTGATTTGGTATGTCAGCTATAGGTATCAGTGGAAAAAAATACCAAAATATATATTGTTACAAGTTCTCAATTTAGCTAATTTACTGTGGGACCAGAATTTCACAGACTGCCGAGTCTTTTGCGCATACGTCAAGAAAATAAAAGAAGGCATTTAAAAGTCATCTAGGCGCTGGGCCCAGATTTAAAGTATTGTAGAATGGAAAGGTAGGGACAAAGGTATGCGCGTACTTATTACGGGTGGGGCAGGTTTCCTGGGTTCTCACTTGTGTGACCGGTTCCTGACCGAGGGATATGAGGTAATATGCCTTGACAACTTGCTGACAGGGAGGGAGGAGAATATAGCTCATTTAAAAAGGCATCCCCACTTCACTTTCCTTCGGCACGATGTTACTCAACCCTTTTACCCAGACAATGAAGTAGATGTGGTTCTCCACTTTGCCAGTCCTGCAAGTCCTAGGGACTACCAGAAGAACCCTATTCATACCTTGAAGGTAGATTCGCTGGGAACGTTAAACACCTTGGGCCTGGCAAAGGCCATGGGTGCTAGGTATGTTTTGGCTTCTACATCTGAGGTTTATGGTGATCCGGAGATTCATCCTCAGCCTGAAACCTATTGGGGACATGTAAACCCCATAGGTCCCAGAAGCTGTTATGATGAGGCCAAACGTTTTGCCGAAGCTCTAGTGATGGCCTATCACCGCGAACACGGTTTAGATGTGCGGATCGCCCGTATTTTCAATACCTATGGTCCTAGAATGCGAACTGATGATGGTCGAATAATCCCTTCGTTCATTGTACAAGCCTTGGTCGGAAAACCTTTGACTGTGTATGGCGACGGATCGCAGACTCGTAGCTTTTGTTACGTAGATGACTTGGTGGAGGGAGTTTACCGCTTGACAAGGGTCTCCGATGAAATTTTTGGTCTTCCTGAGAAGCGAGTGTTGAACCTGGGAAACCCGGAAGAGGTAAGCGTGTTAGAGTTAGCCAAAATAGTGCGAGACATCACGAGGGCTAAGGTTTCCATTGAGTTCTGTCCTCTCCCTCAAGATGATCCCAAGCGACGTTGTCCTGATATTAAACGGGCTCAGAAGCTCCTTGACTGGGAACCACAGATTTCTTTGGAAGAGGGTTTACGCCGTAGTATTATTTACTTTCAAAGACAAATCATGCATGCTTGATGGGTATAATATGTCCGCTAACTCAATAAAGCTTCCTGAGCAAATCGCGGTGGTAGGATTAGGATATGTGGGCTTACCGTTGGCTGTAGCCTTTACCCAGCACTTCTATGTCATCGGTTTCGATATTAATCACAAACGGGTAGCGGAACTTCGCCAAGGATATGATGCCAATGGAGAGATCTCGCAGGAGTATTTGCTTTTAGAAAATTTATACTTTACCGATGACCCTAATGCTCTGAAAGTAGCTGATTTCTACATCATCACAGTGCCCACTCCTGTGGATCAAGCTAAGCGTCCCGACCTTTCCCCGCTGAAGGTGGCCAGTTGCCTTGTAGGGCGCTCCCTTAAGAAAGGTACAACCGTGGTCTACGAATCCACGGTCTATCCGGGATGCACGGAGGAAGTCTGCGTTCCTATCTTGGAGCGGGAGTCGGGGCTCAAGTCTGGTCGGGATTTTAAGGTGGGCTACTCGCCTGAGAGGGTCAACCCCGGAGATCCAGAACATACACTTGAGAATGTAATAAAAGTGGTTGCGGGGCAAGACGAAGAGACTACTGAGCTAATAGCCCGTGTCTACGGGTTGGTGGTCAAGGTCGGGATTTATAAAGCGCCCAACATCCGTACGGCTGAAGCAGCTAAGGTGATCGAGAACGTTCAGCGGGACCTTAACATTGCGTTAATGAATGAACTGGCGATTCTTTTCCACAGCTTAGGATTGGATACCCAAGAGGTTTTAAAGGCCGCCCGTACCAAGTGGAACTTCCTGCCCTTCGAGCCCGGGTTGGTGGGCGGGCACTGCATTCCCGTCGATCCTTATTATCTCACGTATAAGGCCCAGGAAGTCGGCTATCATCCCGAGGTCATCCTGGCGGGCCGGAGGATCAACGACTCCATGGGCCTTTACGTAGCCCGGGAGACGATCAAGCTGCTTATCCAGGCTGGGAAGATAGTCAAGGGTGCTAAGGTCCTTATACTAGGGGTGGCTTTCAAAGAGAACGTGCGCGATGTGAGGAACACGCGTGTAGTGGAGTTAGTCAAAGAATTGCAAAAATATGGGATTAACGTTGAGGTTCACGATCCATTAGTTAATTCTGCCGATCTTCAACAGCTAGGGTTAAAAGAGGCTCAAGATCCCTTTGTGGCGAACGAGGCTTATGATGCCATTATTCTCACCGTTCCCCACGATGTTTTTCGGGGGAAACCTTTAGAAGCTTATGTGCGGCTCCTCCGGAATGATAATGGCCCGAGTGTACTTGTGGATGTCAAGGGCGTATTCCGAGAAGCAGCGCGGGAGACAAAAGTCCTGTACTGGAGCTTATAAGGGGACAACCAATGAAGACCCTGATCACCGGCGGCGCTGGATTTATCGGTTTACACTTGGCAGAAACGCTTCTAGAGCAAGGCCATGAGATCCAGATCATCGATGATCTCTCTCCAGGGAGCATCGAGAACATCGTGAATCTTAAGGACCATCCGCCCGTTTCTTATGCGTTGAACACGGTAATGAACCGATCTCTGATGCCGGAACTGGTTGACCGAGCTGATATGGTGTTCCAATTGGCGGCAGCAGTGGGCGTGCGGCTTATCGTGGAACAGCACGTGCGCACGATCGAGACCAACATTACGTCCACGGAATTTGTGTTGAAGTTGTGTGCTCGCAAGAAAAAACCCGTGCTTATCAGCTCTACCTTGGAAGTGTATGGCAAACTGGACAGGCCCAAGTTCAACGAAGAGGAGGACTTGGTGTTAGGCCCAGCCTCAAGGGCTCGCTGGTGTTATGCTGCCTCTAAAATCATCTATGAATTTCCTGCCAAAACCTACTTCAAAGAAGAGCGGCTACCTATGATTATCGTAAGACTTTTCAACATCATTGGACTGAGGCAAAAGGGGCAATACGGAATGGTGGTCCGCCGCTTCATCAAGCAAGCCCTTTTAGGTGCTCCGATAACTGTCTATGGTGATGGCTCTCAACGGCAGTCTTTCACCTGGGAGGGCGATGTGGTCAATGCCATGATCTCCCTAATTCAGCATCCCAAGGCTTATGGGGAAGTCTTCAATATTGGCCATACTAAGGACATTTCGATCTACGAGCTGGCAGTAATGATCAAAGACATGACGCAGAGCAGCTCCGAGATCGTCTTCGTGCCCTACGAAGAGGCCTATGAGACCGGCTTCAAGGACATGCCCAGGCGGCTTACAGACATCTTGAAGATCCAAAAGCTAGTCGGCTATCGGCCTACATCGGATCTTCCAGAGATTCTGGAGCGGATCATCGCCTATTACCGGGAAAAGTGGGACCCGTGGGGGGGAGTAAAGTGCAGTTGCAAGGGAAACTTCGCATTCTCTTAATTACCGGTATCTTCCCTCCAGACATTGGAGGACCTGCGACATATGTACCGCAAGTGGCCAGGGCCCTGGCCGAGCGGGGGCATAAGATTATCGTAGTGACCCTGAGTGATCGCACAGGCGTGGACGATAGCGAATATCCCTTTCGTGTTGTGCGCCTCCCCCGAGGGCTCTTCAAGCCATGGCGGTGGTTCCTCGCCGTATGGACAATCCTAAAGCTGGGGCGGGATATGGATGTACTTTTCATCAACGGGCTCGCTTTTGAAGCGGTGCTGGCCAATTTTCTCCTGCGAAAGCCTATGGTCCAAAAGGTTGTTGGGGACCTCGCTTGGGAGCGAGCTGTCGCAAGAGCTTGGGTCTGCGATAACTTCGAGGAGTTCCAAGTGAAACATTATGGCCTCAGAGTTGAGCTTCTTAAGGCCCTGCGGAGCTGGTGGACTCGTCGGGCAGATAAGGTCATCGTGCCTAGCTGCTACCTGGCCCATTGGGTTTCAAAATGGGGTGTTCCGGAGAACAAGCTCGTTGTCATTCACAACGCTTTGAAGCCAATCAACGACATCCAACCTGCAAAGCTGCCATTGAAGACGCCCGTAAATGCTGTAACCGTGGGGCGACTTATCTCCTGGAAGCGTGTCGATACAATCATAAAAGCTGTAGCGCACATCGAGAACATGGGACTGGTCATCATTGGCGACGGTCCAGAGCGAGATCGCTTAGAGAGAATCGCACAAGATTTGCATGTGGCAAATCGAGTTTATTTTGCGGGACAGCGGGACAACGCTGAAACGTTAGCCTTGATGGCAGCTTGCGACATCTTCATCTTAAACTCTACTTATGAAGGCCTTCCTCACGTAGTGTTGGAGGCAATGAGCTTGGGATTGCCAGTGGTAGCTACAGCCGTAGGCGGAACGCCTGAGGTGGTGGTAGATGGAGCAAATGGAGTCCTCCTTGACCCCACTAAAGATATGTTAGCACACAAAATGCAGGACTTGGCAATGGATCCTGCGAAGCGCGAGCGTTTAGCAAAGCAAGGGCAACAAACAGTTAGTGAGAAGTTTAACATTCAGTCTATGTTGGAACGTACAGAACAGTTATTGGTCGAAGTTGCTGGAGTGCATTTGTAAGGCAAGCACTTAAAGGAGATGAAAAATGATTAGTAAGATCACGCCCATTTTTATTCTCGGTGCAGCTCATTCTGGGACTACGATTCTCTACAGAATGTTGGCGATGCATCCGGATGTGACCTGGTTTTCTCAGTTTTCTCAACGTGGTGGGAATATACCTGGTCGCTTTCGTATACCTTTCCATAATCAACTAGATTGGTTCCTCCGGTTCCTACTTCCCCATGATTGGCAGAAAGGCGAGGGGAGCTTAAGACGACTCTTCGTCCCAAGACCTGGAGAGGCAAATCGAATATGGGGCTACATTGTCCCAGAAGATAGAGCTGTCCCTTCACAAGAGTCTATTGGGCGAATGCGGCAAATTTTTGAGTTAGAGTGCAAATTTTGGCGCAAATCTTATATTATCACTAAACTCCCGCGGCTTTATAAACATATTCCTCTCTTACAAACAGCCTATCCGCAGGCAAAGTTCATTCACATTCTTCGGGATGGTCGCGCTGTGGCGCTGAGTGACAAGCATAAGTTTATGCGCCATGGCGAATCAGAAATGGAAGGGCTACATGCAGCAGCAAGATATTGGCTGAATGTGGTTACTGAAGTGAACAAACGAAAAAGAGGAGTGGACCTTTTAGAGCTTCGGTACGAGGACTTTTGTGCTGACGTGCATGGGTTTATAAGAGAAATTCTACTCTTCATAGGTTTAGAGAGTGCAAAGTTTCCAGTTTCAAAGTGCCCGGCAACATTAAAAGTGACAAATCCGAAAACAGGTAGCTCATGACCTAGGAGGCAATAGGATGCGCTTTCAAAGAGGATCAACAATTGTTCTCGACGAAAAATGGAAAAGTGAACTAAAACGTTCACATGCACTATTGTTCGATGTGTTGGCGGGCTTGTTAAACAAATTTTATGGTTATTAATCATGAGAGGAACGAAAATCTCTTCGTAACAGGGATTTTTCTACCTGACATTGGAGGCCGGAGAGCTATGTGCCCCAGACCGCTATCGCTCTAGCCCATCTTTGACAGTTGAAGCAGGAAATTAAGGGCTTCGGGAACCCAAAATGCCCAACGGATGGCATTGAGGTTCTTAATTGGCGGAAGTTGTAGTGCCTAACCCATCTTCTACAGTTGTGGATAAAAAGTTTAGCCCTGTAGGGCACTATGGCGCCTGGACAACTGTCCTGGCACCAGGCCCACCTCCCGGGCAGGGGAGGGACGGCCACCCCCACCGCCCCGAACACCCTCCCCGCCACCCCCTTGAGCGGCGGCCGCAGGATGTAATGCTTTTTCCCATGCACCACCTCCACCTCCCGCACCTCGAGGAGGTCCTGCAACAGGTCCCCCCACTCCACCTCAACTCCCTTCCGCTTGAGCCGCTCCTTGAGCTCGTGCACAAGCACTAGCGCAAGGAGCTCACGAAGATGTGCCCGCGGATGGTGGCGGCGAATTTGTGGAAGATGGGCCGCGTCTCCGAAGGTCCTTGGCCGCCCGGAAGAACTGCTCCACCAGAAGAAGCCGTTTGTACTGGAGCGCCACCTCGGAAGCGGGAAGGTCGGTGTTTGTCAAAAGCACCCACTTGCCGTCGTAGCGGGCCTCCGCCTCCACCTTCCGGGGGTCGATCTTCACCGCGCCCTTCTCCACCCGCAGGTAGCGGCGGAAACCGCGGTTCCCCACCAGGGCCTTCGGCCCCTCCCGCAGTTTCTCCCTCAGTGCCACCATGATCAGCTCCCGCTCCCGCGCGTCTTTCTCCGCTTCATCCGGGTTCAGACACGCGATGTACCGCCGGCCCTCAACCTTCACCTCCTTCACCTTCAGGTTCTCTGTGACTGCCTGGTACCGGCCAGGGTGGGATAACGCCACCTCCCTCACCTCCACCTCCTTCCGCATCCGCACCCCCACGATGTAGCGGATCCCGCGTTCCTCCAGCTCGGCGATCACCCTGGGGCTCACCATCCCCCGGTCGGCCACGAAGCACACTTTCCCCCAAGGAAAAACGTTTCCGGGCTCGCTCCACCAGGGGAAGGAGGGCCCTCAGGTCCGAAAATCTGCCGAACTTCACTTCACACAAGATCGGCCGCCCATCCTCGGAAAGCAGTGCCCCCACCACCACCTGGTTGAGCTTCGGCCGCCGGTCCCGGGAGTACCCTCCCTCCCCAAGCTCCCCTCCCTCCCCGTGGAAATAGAAGCTGGTGGTGTCGAAGAATACCAGGCGGACCCGGCTGAAAAGGTCCCGCCTTAAGGAAAACAGCCCCTCTTCGATCCGGTCCTTCTCCTCCCCCAGAAACCGCATCGCCCGGTAGAGATGGTGCAGCTCCAGGCCCTCGGCCTCCGGCACCTCTACATCCCGCAGGAACCGATGCGCTTGGCGGTCTGAGCCGGACTCAAACAGGCGATGGAGAACGCTGGCGAACACCGCCCGCTCCACATCAAAGGCGTACTTCCTCCCGGAAACAAGCTCCCTCAACACCCGCCCTATCCCGAGTTCCTCCCACAGCCGCCCGAAGATGAGGGATGGCCCCACCGTACGTTCCCCCAGGGCGGCCAGGCCCCCCTCCTGGTAAGCCTCCTGCACCCGCACCTTGTCCGCGAACCGCCCCAGGGAGCGCAGCAGGGCGTCCACTTGGCCAGCTGCTTGCAGCCGATCCTGCCGGCCCAGGGTGCACAAAACCCGCTGTTTGGCTTTTCCCTCCACCCAGCGGTTCTCCACCAGCTGCAGGTACACATGGCCCCCTACGCGTTTCGCCCGGATGAACATACCGCCTCCTGCCATCAGTAGTGTAGCACTTAGCTAGGTTGGCGACGAGATTAATTTCTAAATCTTGGCACCAAGAAGGGCGTTTTCTTCAAGTCCGGTTTCCTACAGATCTGCATTTCCGGCGCCGCCACGCCTCCTAACTGTAGAAGATGGGTATAAAATTTAAAATTTAAGATTTTTGACAGTTAGTGGCAGTGTCTCAGGAAGTGTGTCTGCTTTAAAGGCATGGTAGCCTTCCCGAAAAACCGCAAAAATTTGTCAAAGTCGGGTCTGATAAAGGAGGTGTAGCGGCGGGTGAAGACGGTGGAGATCTTTTGCAATCCCGGGGCATTGGAGAAGCTTTATACTTGGTGTTGTCCCAGATGGAGAAAAAGTTGGCGAGGAGATTGGTTGGATTCGCGGAATTGCAGATGGGAAGCTGCCATGCCACCGAGATACATTAAACGGAACATTACCCGCACTCCTGCCTTTTGCCCGTAAGTTCGTTGATTATGTTAGCGAGTTCGAAGATCTTGACTTCCCTTCCGGAAGCGAGATTGAAAGACTGCCCCGCGGCTTCCTCGAAAAATCCGGCACGTAGGAGCCGGTAGTGTAACTAATTCTGTGTCACTGTTTGTGGCGGGGTACCTTGAGGGGAAGGAGGTACCCCATGTTTGACAAGGGCGAACTTGAGGCACTTCTGCGGGAGACGGTGAGGGAAGTGGTGGCCGAAGAGCTCCAAGCCCTTCTTTTCCTGGAGCGGGAAGCGTTCATTCAGGAAAACGGGGGACGGGTGGACGGCACCTACCCCCGCACACTGGAGACGCCCTTTGGCCAGGTACAGCTCCGCGTCCCCCGCGATCGGCAAGGCCGGTTCAAGCCCTCCCTCTTCGCCCCTTACGCCAGAAGGACCGTGGACCTCGCCGACCTGGTACTGGTACTTTATGCCGTGGGGGTCTCAGCCCGGGTGGTGGGGGAGGTGATGGGGCATCTCCTCGGACATCGCTACTCCCACAGCACCGTGAGCCGGATCACGGAGCTGGTGTTGGAGAGGGTGGAGGCCTTCCGCACACGACCCCTGAGGAAGCGGTACGCCATCGTGTACCTGGATTGTCTGTTTGTGAAGGTCCTACGGGAAGGGGGCATCCGAAAAGAGGCGGTGTATGTGGTGCTGGGGATCGATCCCCAGGGGCGCAGGGAGGTGTTGGGGTTCTACCTTTTCCCAACGAGTCGGCGGCTGTGTGGCAGGAGATCCTTCGGGACCTGTGGAAGCGAGGGATGCGGGAGGTACTGGTGTTTGTGAGCGATGGGCTTCCGGGGATGGAGGAGGCGATCCTGAGGGTTTATCCCAACGCCGAGTGGCAACAATGCCTTCTCCACAAGATGAGGAACACCTTGGCCAAGGTGAGGCGGGAAGATCGCGGGACGGTGGCATGGGAGCTACAACGGATCTATCTCGCGGATTCCCGGGAAGAAGCCGAGAGCGCTTGGCATAGGTTCCGTGTCCGGTGGGAGAGGAAGTACCCCGAGGCGGTGCGAGCATGGGAGGAGGAGCTGGACTCCCTCTTCGTCTTCTT
>JGI24019J35510_1000612_pt1 | contig 19210 bp, 17 predicted proteins | sample Deesub1362B_J571_FD_35510 | JGI IMG/M metagenome (IMG submission 35510) | reverse complement strand
CTCTCAAACTCTTTATTATAACCAGGATGTGATGGGCAGCCTCAACTCTCTTTATTAACTTTTTCCTCTCTAACTGGTAAATATGTCTATATCTATTTTGGGTTGAATTGAAAAATCAGCTTGACAGAGGGAAGGTATTTTAGTAGAATTTCTTTTGTTTATGAATCGTGAACTAAAAGTTTATAAAATATGAACAATAAGTAGTTCTATGATGAACATTTACAATCTATTATCAACGCCTCAGAGAATAAAAATTTTAAAGAAAATTATTTACTCAGATTATCCTATAACTGTAAATAAAACCGCAAGAGAGCTTAAATTAAGTAAAGGATTGGTTTCTAAGTTCTTTAATATATTGGTATCAGAGAAGATTTTAAAAAAAACAAAAAAAGAAATTTATAGTATTAGATAATCTATTCGTTAAGAGTATTAAAATTTTGTTAAATATAAATATTTTTAATCCATCTCTTTTTAAAAAATATTCTTTTATAAAGGGAGTGGGGCTTTATGGTAGTTGCGTAAAGGGAACAAACAGAGAAGATTCTGATATTGATTTATGGATAAAAGTCGAAAAAGTAAAAGAAGAAGAGCTTTCAAAATTAACAAATGAACTGAAGAGAAAGAATGAAAGAATAAAACCTTTGTTTTTAACAAAGGAAAAGATAGAGTTTTTAAAAAAAGAAGACACTGTTTTCTATTATTCACTCGTTTTCGGCTCAATAATTTTATATGGAGAGGAAATTGAAGTTTGATTTTAATGAATGTCTAAAGAAAGGTTTACTCAGAAAAATTCCTGAATCAGGAGTAAAGGCAGAAAATAGTATAAAGACAGCGTATAAATGGTTACAGGAGGCGCAGAAGAATTTCAAAAGTGAGTCGTTAATTCATGTTTATTAAGTTGCTATTTAGCCATGTTTCATTCAGCAAGAGCTATTCTTTTTAAAGATGGTTTTGGAAAAAAGTCACACTTATATTGCTTTATGTAAGGAAAGGGCTATTGGAACGAAAATATATTGGTTTGCTCGACCATTATAGAGAATTAAGACATCAAGATCAATATAGTATTGAGTTTTTTTCTACAAAAGAGGATTGTGAGCGGGCTTTAGAGATGACAAAAAAGTTTTTATTTGAGATGAAGAGGTTGTTTAAAGAAGATAAGAATTAAATTACTTATAAGGTATTTGAGGACTATATTAGTGTCATAACAATATTAGACTCAGTTCTTTGCCTCACCATTTTTTGTGATTTTTCTTTTCTCACTTCTCTTAAAGAGATGAATATCTTTGCATTTCCCTGGATTCAATATAGAAGACTATTTCGGAAAATTAAATGTTATATTGCAAGATTTAACCCGACTCATCAGAGTTCCTGTAGACAAAAAATAAAAGAAAATTTATAATTCCAATAAAAGTGAGAAAAGTCAATATAATTTTGTCCCTTTTGATAATCATTTCCGTTGTTTTATTTTTTAAAATTGAGATTAAACCCGTACAATCCAAGTCAAATGACTGGTTGAGAAGAGCAAGAATTGCAGGTGGAGAATTCTGGACCGGAATGAGCGATAAAGAGGTAAAAAAAGAAATTGACAGATTGGCAGACCACAGAGTCAATGCTATTGAAACTGATCTTTCCTGGGATTTAATGTATTCCTATGACAAGGTTTTAGATACTATTTCTCGAATCGTCAGTTACACTCATCAAAATTACCCTGAAATAAATGTTTTTACTTATATTGCTCCTCTTGAACTTACCTCTCCAGAGGTAGACATGAATCAAGATGGAAAAGTGGACTCTGGAAAAACGAGTATTTATACTGAACATCCAGAGTGGCTTCAGGTCGGAATAGATGGACGACCGGCAGTTTTTTATGGTTCAATAGCTTTCTGGATTGGACCTTATGATGAAGATGTCTGGCTCTGCCCTAATGACCCCAGATACAAAAAAGTTTGGTCAAAATGGGTGTCTGATTTAGTCAAAACAGGAATCGATGGACTTTATATAGATGTTCCATTCTTTATTTCAAATTTTGGAGAAAATTGGCTCGAACAATGGGCTTGCCATTGTTCTGACTGCGACAATTTATTTTTCTCCCAAACAGGCTATCATATCCCGAGTCTGGTTAACTGGAACAGTCCAGTCTGGAGAAAATGGATAGTCTGGAGATACAATCAGATTAATAATTTTATAGACACTATCAGGAAAATTGCTAAAGAGAAAAATCCAAATATTAAAATCATTGTTGAGCACTGGGATGGAATGAGTGATGCTTTTTGGACAGCCTGCAGTCCAATTGATCTTCGTGAGGTAAGTGATGTCAGAACTCATGAATGGGTCGGTGACGGAGGGACAGCCAGTAATTATCACTTTTATTCCTGGCTTAATGATTTGGTCTGGTTTTTATTTTATAGGGGAATAGACAAGGAGAGTCCCTCATGGATTTTAACCTATGCCGATGAAAAGGATATTTCTGCCTGTAAACTTTTAGCATCAACAGTTATTGGAACAGGATGTAATTTCTGGGAGACAGAGGCACCAGATATGGCAGGNTCAGTGGATTACAAAACTAGAAAAGAGATATTCAGCTGGTTGGAAAAGAATGAAGACCTTTATTATCAGAAATCAATTAAGCCCTATACCAATGTTGCTCTCTATTATTCCAGAAAAACTCTGGATTTTTATGAAACAAAACAGGAAGACTATATTTCTGAATTTATTGGCCTAAGCATGATACTTTTAGAAAGTCATATTCCTTATGAGGTAATTATAGAAGAGGATCTTTTAAATTTAAATCAGTTTTCAGTGGTAATTCTTCCAAATACTGTATGCCTGAGTGATTCTGAAATTCAATCTATAAAAAATTATGTTTTAAATGGTGGAATTATAATTGCAACAGGTAAGACTTCGCTCTGCAATGAATGGGGATTGCACAGAAAAAACTATGGTTTAGCGGATGTTTTTGGAGTGGATTATCCTTTTTATGGAATTAATATTAATAATTTTGGACAGGGAAAAGCGATTTTTTCTTCCTATACTAAAGGTAGTGAATTTTACGACGCAAGTGATCCTTTTGGTAATTCTCCTGATTCAATTTCTGCTGAAAAAATTAGAGAATTTTTCATTAAAAATATATGGTCATTAACTGCTATTGAATCGATTTTATCAACTGACGCATCTCGTAAAATTATATTTTTACCTTACAAAGGAAAAAGAGAGTTTTTTATTCGTGTTCTTAATTATTCTGATATTACTCCAAAAAATGCCTCTCCCACTCCTCAAAATGGAATTTCTCTTACTTTAAAAATTCCTCAAGGAATGAATGTTGCAAAATGTATAAAATTTGATTTCTTAGGTAAAAATTATGAACTGAATTACTCTTTTCCTGCTCCTGAATACATAAATTTAACCTTTGATCTCAGTATTCACTCAGTTTTGAAGTTTATTTCAGGTAAAAAAGTAAAAAGCAAAAGATAATAATTTTTTTATTTCGTATGTGAGCTTTCATAAGGGTGAGTCTTGTATTATCACATTAAGGATAAATGCCTTACCTTTTCTCTAAATTTAAATGGAAAATATCTCGGAAAATCTAATGTCATATTGCAAAACCTGACTCTTCAGTTCCCTTTTTATATAAGTCGGATTTTCAGGAAATTTTATTGTTTTTTTTAAAAAAGAGACTTATTGAGATTGATTGAGATTAGGAGGTTAAAACCAGTAATGATTTAAGATGCAATAATTGCTCAACCTATCTGTATTCAATCAATATTTTTCGAGCGTTTTTTGGAATTTTGACTTCTTTTGAGGTGAATTTTTTCCATTTCTTATTATCAATTGTTACTTTTACTATTTTTTTATCTTTGAAAGGAAATTTAAAAAGATATCCATCAGGAGGATTAGTATCTCCTTTTAATATCAAGACTAAATTGTTCTTTTTTATATTATTCTCCAAATAAAATGATAAATTCCCAAAATAGGTAGGAGCATTTTCTATAGAAATTTTATTTTCGCCTTTTAACCACTTTTCTTTTATTCCTGAGCATAAAATAATTTTACCTTCTTCTTCCCTAATGAATAAAGCTCTAAATAAATTAATATAGTCTGCAGCAACCCAGCAATGAGGCATATCCCCGCTTTGAAAGAGTAGAGTTTCTGGATTAATTTGTTCAGCCCAGGAGTAATTTTCTGGGAAGGTCTGATGATTTAAATGCCAGTCCAGGATTTTTAAAGCTTTATCTTTCATATTTAAAATTAAATAGCAATAGGCTAATTCTAAACCATAGGGCCAGAATCTATTTCTATGTAAATAAGCACCATTAAAGGGCTCTATCCATTTTTCAAAATAATGCTCAAAAGATTTTTTAACAATAGGATCCTTGGGATCTAAACCTCCTCCAGGCCATAATCCAGGAGAAGTTCCTCGTGCCATAGAGGAGGAGTAAAGGTCTTCTGGCCCATTGGGAATCCAATCTATATTTCCTTGTTTCATAACTGCTTTATAGGAGTTTTGAGTGCAATGAAGGAGCTGATTTGCTTCTTCTTTTATCCATTTGGCGTCTTCTGATTTTCCTAAAATCAGAGCTAAAAAGCTGGCATCATAAAGTCCTTTTATTGCCCAGAAATCATCCCAGTAATGATGCCATTTAGCTGAACCTAAATCTTCAGCAGAGGCAGAAGGAGGAAGAATTCCATATAGGGGAGTATTTTTAAACTCTTCCTTTAATCTTTCTTTTCTTAATTTCTTTAAAAACTTGCAAGCTTTTAATACTTTATCCCAGTACTTTCTAATTAAATCTTTATCTTTAGTAAATCTATAATATTCAGTTAAAGCAAAAAGAGCTTGTCCTTGGGCATCCCATTCGTGTGGACCAACAGGTTTTAAATTAATATCGAAAATTGAAGGGAATTCTCCATCAGGTTTTTGAGCTTTCATGAAATAATGCAATGCCTTTTCTGCTACATTAAAATATCCTCCGCGAAGTAAAGCTGCAAGAATATAAGCTGAATCTCTGTACCAGAAATAATTGTATGCTAAAGGTCCAGGATGAGGCATATTATGGTCCATACTAATTAAAATATAGACTAAGGAAGCGTAATAGGCATTGGAATATCTTTTTTCAGGTATATTAAATTTTACTTTATTAAGTCTTTTTTTCCATTTGGAAATAATTTTATTTTTAGCTCTTGCATAATCTATTTTTTTTAAAATTGGTAATTCTTGCTCCAAAGAAATAATTGATTTTAAAGGTATTTTAAAATTAAATTTTTTGGATTGATTTGATTTTATTTCTATATTATAAACAAGCACCCCTGATGTCATACCCATATAGTCTTCGGCTTTTTCTCCAATTGATTTAGAAATTTTTTTAACGCGCAAAAATTTAGAGATATCCCCCTGTTTTGTCATTGAAACAGCATAAAAGGAATCTGGATTTATTTCAGGAAAAATAATGTAAGAATCATTGACTATTGCAGAAGAAAATTTTTTATTCCATTCTATTTTATTAACTTTTCCTATTTGACCATTCACTAAATATGGTCTGATACTTACAAAAAGCCTAATCTTTTTTAAAGAATTAGAATTATTTTTTAATTTAATTTGATAAAGAGCAACCCCTTCTGAGGAAGAGTTTTCTTCTAGAAAAACGAAATATTCTGTTTTTACTTTAATATTGTTGGCGTTGAAAGAGAGTTCTGAAATTGGAAGATAGCTATTATATAAATTAGCCTTAACATCTTTTGGAGAAAGTTTCTCAGGAGCAAATAATTTATTATTTTTAATATCTAAAATCCAGCAATTTAAAGTAAAAGGCCAAATAGTTGATCCAATAGAGCCATCAAAGCTTCTTAGACATTCTTCTAAACTATTTTCTAAGCCAACCATGGTCCAGGCAATTCCCTTTTTCTGAATCCAATAAGGCCAAAGCCAATTTGGATTTTGTTTTGCTTTTTCTAAAATATAGTCTCTTGGATCAATAAGTAATTCTTTCCTTATAGAAAAGGCAGCAGGAAGCTTTGAAATTCCTCCTCCACCACCCCAATCATAAACACGAAGGACAATTAAATTTTCTTCTTCAAACTTTATATATTTGGTTACCTCAGTATAAGAAGCTCTATTCCAATAACTGATTTCATCTTTGATACTGCCGAAAGTAGCTATTTTTATTCCGTTAATATAAAGATCATAAATATCATCAACTCCACCAAATCCTATAAATATTTTTTCCCCTTTCCACTCTACTGGAAGACTCACCTTTTTTCTGTACCACGCTACACCATCATAGAGTTCATATCCTTGTCTTTCCCATATTTTGCCAGCATCTATTTCCTTCCAATGAGTATCGTCGAAGTCAATTTTATACCATCCTTTTTCTATTCCTTCATTTTGAGGGTCGATCATGAATTTCCATTTCTTTGAGATATCAAGAAACTCTTGAGTATTAGAGAAAAGTAATAGAGGAAATAATAGGATGAATAAAACTATTAAAACTTTAATATTTGAATATTGAAATTTTGCCATTTTTCCTACCTATTTTTTTATGAAATAATATGTAAATTCCCTTTCATTGTCAATTGCTGATACATAATTTGACATTCATATTTTGAAAGTTATTAGAAATATTCAGGCGCATTCACCTAAAATAATACTTAATTTAAAGGTATTTTCATTAATAAATGGACTAATTACAAATAAAGAAGGAGGATATTTTCTTCAGTGAAATTTAAATCCTTTTTTCGTAAAAAGTTCTATACAGACATCAACCACTTTAGCATCATAGAGAATTTTTTTCCCTTTAGTAATTTCATTTAAAGCCTTATCTAAACCTAAAGCAGCACGGTAAGGTCTATGAGAAGCCATAGCTTCAACTACATCTGCCACAGCCATGATTTTGGCTTCAATTAAAATATCTTCGCCTTTTAAGCCCTGTGGATAACCAGAACCATTCATTCTTTCATGATGCTGGAGTATAATCAAAGCAACAGGCCAAGGAAAATCTATATCTTTTAATATGTCATAACCGATTTTAGAATGATTTTTAATTATATCAAATTCTGGTTCTGTAATTCGAGATGGTTTATTAAGTATTTCAGATGGTACAGACACCTTGCCAATGTCATGGATTATCCCAGCCATGTAAATTCCTTCGATTTGATTTTTGGGTAGACCCATTTCATATGCAATGGCAGAAGCAAGTTCTGCTACCCGACGTTGATGTCCGGCAGTATAGGCATCTCTCATTTCAAGTAGTGAAGCCAATGAATAAACTGTATCAATAAAGGTCTTTTTTAACTTTTTTAAACTTAGTCTTAATTTTTGCTCTGTTTGCTTAAGCGGAGTGATATCTTGAATTGTCCCAAACATTCTTATTGGACTTCCAGTATCATCATAAAAGATTTTTCCCTGACAATGTATGTTTCGTATCTTTCTATCAGGTCGGATAATACGGTACTCAATATTAAAAGATTTTTTCTTACGCATAGCTTCAACAATGGTTTTTCTGACCAATTCTCTATCTTCAGGGTGAACTAAATTTAAAAATGCCTTAGGTATAGAGGAAAAATCCTGTGGTTTTAGACCAAGAATTCGATATGTTTCATCACTTCCGTATACTTTCTCATTTATTATATCCCATTCCCAACTTCCAATACGAGCGATTCGTTGCGCTTGTGAAAGCTGAGCTTCACTTTTTCTCAGTTTTTCTTCTATTTGCTTTCTATCCAAAATAATTTGAGCATTGGTTAAAAATGTTTCAATTTGCTTCGCATCTTTTTCAGTATAATCTGTTTCTTTATTAGCTGTACCTACTAAAGCTATAATCCTATTTCCTCTAAATATTGGAACTACCATTATCCTCGTTAAAGGTACATGACCTTCAGGTAATCCTTTTTTACCAGGGATGTCTGCCTGATAATCATTTATAATGAGTACCTTTCTTTGACGTACAGCTTCAGCCCAGATACCAGCATCTGCGATTGAAAAATTTTGAGGTTTTTCCTGAATAAAGCATTCTTTCATTACTTCATTTGACCAAGAATAAATACTAAAAATAGTCTCATCTTTATTTAGATAACCAAAAAAAGCATATGGGCTTTGAGTTAAATTCATTATCTCATTTAGGATTTTGTCATATAAGCTCTGAAAATCTTGGTCAATTGATCGGGCTAAATCCCAAAGTGCTTTTAGTCTTAGTCTTAAATATTCTCGTTCTGTTTCCATTCGTTTTCTTTCGCTTATGTCTCTAATTATTTCTAAAGAACACCATTGATTCTTTATTTTGACTGGAGAAATAGAAAGTTCTATTGGAAATTTTGCTCCATTTTTTCTAATAGCTTCCATTTCAATTGTTTTGCCTGATAAGGAGCTTTTTCCTGTTTTTTTGATTTCAGCAAATCTTTTTCTAAATGATTCCTTAAATTTATCAGGAATAATAAGTTGGATATAATCTTTACCAATTACTTCTTTACAAGAATAGCCAAAAATCTTTTCTGCACTTTTGTTCCAAAAAGAAATTTTTCCTTTGTTATCCACTAATATTACAGCATCATTTGCTGACTCTGTAATTTTATGGAATTTTTCTTCACTTTCTTTAAGCTGCTCAAATAATTTGACGCTTTTCAAAACAATTGCAGCCTGACCAGCTATTGTTTGAAAGAATTTTTTATCTTCGTCAGTAAAAAATTTAGGTTTAGAAGTTAAAATATGCAGAATTCCAATAGTATTGTTTTCTATAATTAAAGGTACTCCTAAATAGGAACATAAATTCTTTTTTCTTATATACTCACGGTGTACTCGAATACGAGGATCTTGGAATATGTCGTGAATAACTACAGGCTCTTGTTGTTTAACAAACCAATGAAGCAAATTATCAGCTATGCTAAAAACTTCTTTTTTAATAATTGTTCCATTGGGAAATCGGATAGTAAAAATTTTGGTTTTAGATTTATCCTCATCAAGGAGACTTATGGCTACAGCATCTGCACCTAATTCTTTTGGTACACAGGAAACAATAATTTCTAAAATTTCTTTAGTTGAAAGACTAGATAAGATAGCACGGTCAATTTCACGTAAAATCCCTAAACGCTTCAAGCGTTGTTGAGCATAATGGAATTGATACGAGTGGTCAATTGCAAGAGCGATTTGATCCGCTAAAGCCTTCATTATTTTTATATCTTTTTCTCTAAGTGCTTTATATCGGCGACTTGCAAGTGTTAATGTCCCTAAAAGTATTATTTCTGGTGTTTCCTTGTTCAAATGGATTTTCCTGGTTTTTAAAGGTAGAGTTATCCAAACCTTAATTTTTTCTTTTTTCGCAAAGTCGTATATTTTTTCCTTTTTATTAAAATGTTCATATGAAATTACAGGTTCTTTAGTCATAAGTTCCCGGTCCTCAAGAGGAAAAGAGAGCATATGGACACGCATACTTTCAGGTATACCGTGCCAACATTTCAAAATTAATTTATTCTCTTCAACTAAATGAATTGCTCCCATTTCAACTTTGAGAAGTTTCATAACTTCATTTAGAATAATATTTAATCGTTGATTCAAATCAAAAGTCTTGAGAATCTCACTAATTATTCGTGCTTGAGTTGCGAGTTCATCTCGCTGTCGACGTAATGCTTCCTCAGTTTTTTTACGTTGCGTAATATCGCGACCTATTATTTGAAAATAAACCTGATGATTGAGCTCAAAAGATTTACCACTCACTTCAATAGGAATAGTTGAACCATCTTTTTTTACCCAGAGAGTCTCTATAAGAATTTGGTCTTTATCTTTAAATCCGGCTTTCCACTTACGAATAGTTTTTTTAAGAATCTTTGGAGCAATAATCTCCCACCAGGAAAGTTTTTTTATTTCTTCTTTTGAATAACCAAGTATTTTAATTGTTGTTTCATTTACATCAATGATCTTTCCGTCATTTCCTCTGACAAGTAAAAATGCATCACTTCCGAGTTCAAAAAGGGCGCGATATTTTTTCTCTATATTGAGCAGGTGCTTCTGCTTAAGTTCGGATTCTTTTAAAGAATTCTCAAGCTCAATAACACGTTTCCGTAAGTCATTTAATTCTTGGATAAGTTGATTTTTTTCTTTCATTTACCTTATTATATTAAAAAATTATTTTTTTCTCATGCGTAAAAATTATGTTTATCTCATTATAAAGGATATTAATTTTTAATTTTCCAAAAATTTTTCTTATTAATAGAGCTGAAGAAGAACTCCCACCTTTTTAACCCTCCCCAAAATAACTAATATTTTTACAATGCATAAAAATTTTCCCTCCATATATATATGTCGGATTTTTTAAAAATTTTATTGGGTTTTTTTGAAAAAGAGACTTATTGAGACTAATTGAGATTGGGAGATTTTAAAATTTAGATCTTATAATCAAGTTAACTAATTAATCCCTTATTATCTTTTACGAGAGACACTTTTTGCTCTCTCAAGAAGAATAGGTTCCATGCCCACTAAAATATCCGACGCATCTAGTATTTCACTTTTTCCATTACCATGATAAACAAGATATTGGCCAGATAATACTTCGCCGACAGGAATTAAGTCATCAATTCGTGACCATATTAGATAAAGTATGTTGCTATTATTTCTATCTCTTAATTTATGTATAACTAAATTTGGATTTCCTGTATTTAAAATTTTTTCATGATATGTAGTTTCCATCCGATCTAGGATGACTGGTAAATATCTTGGAGGCTCATTTCTTTCAAGTGCCTCCTGTAGAGCATGTGCTTCTTCAGGATACTCGCTCTCCCAGGTTTCAAAAGCATGTCGGATTTCTGCTACATTGGCAAATCGAGCAATCACATATCCTGATTCATCCTTTTTCTCAATAAAGTTATCAAGTAACCATTCAACCAGTTCTTTAATTGATTCTCTAGGAGAACGTCCATCTGATGCAATATAGCCCTTTGCGAGTTGATAGGGATGGACCATCCAGTTAAAGTGTCTGACAGGCCCAGAGTCACCTCGGCGAACCATCTCACGCCATTCTATATACACACGAAGAAAGTCACGTTTTTGATATGGAACAGAGCCATAAACCATACCTTCTGGGCCATGCTCGCGATCTTCACCTATAATCCCGCCAACTTCAGAGATTTTGATATAATTTCCTTTCCTCTGATGTGGTTCACCTATCCATGGTCCACGGTATAGATAGAGTCTCCCCCGTTTAGCTCCAACCATTACGAACCGGTTATCATAAGGATATGTTTTATGTTCATAGTCAAAAAGATCCTTTTCCATTCCCTGGTATGCTGCGTGACTTCCGTGGAAGAACCAATTATCCTGAGAACTGAATCCGTTTTCTTCAAAAATACGATTAATCCATGGAAGATTATCCTTAAAAACATGTAGAACCATTAAAGGATCATTGTATTTTTCCTTTGGAATAGTTTTCCAGACATAAGGAAGATCGGTTTTTATGTTTGCATGGAGATGGGTTCCAAGATGATGAGGACCACCTGGCATGCACAATTTAAAATCCGAGGCATGTCCTTGAAGCACACACGCTTCAGCATATACTCCTGTCATCTGAGCACTAATACGAAGACCTGTTTTTTTAGCAAAATTTAAATACCACAGCCAGCCATCCCTGTGGCGAGCATATTCTCTGAGTATAATTTCAATATTAGGCACAGTTGGTAGAGGGTCAAGATGAACCATAGCAGTGACAAAAATAGGAAAAGGTTTTTCAGCTCTGGTGTTTGATAATCCATGAAGAGTTCCAAAAAAGAAGGCTAAAAGAATCGAGATTGTAATGAAAATAAAAATATTCATAAGGAATTTTCCCTTAGATGACATCATACTCCTCCATAATAAATGGAATTTGAAGAAGAATTTTAGCTCATTATATTAGACAATTTTTTGTTATAATTCTTTGGAATTTTTTTAAAATCCTTCCCTAATATACAAAACCTGCAAATGTAAGGTTGACAAATACTTAAGAATTTAGTATTTTTATTGTTCAGTCAATTTATATTTACTTTTCAATCACGAGGTGAAAGCGTGAAGACAGCAATACCAAAAAAAGACCAAATTGAGAAAAAATGGTGGTTAGTAGATGCTGAAGGAAAAGTTCTTGGAAGATTAGCTACAAAGATTGCAACTATTTTAAGGGGGAAACACAAACCCTATTTCACTAATTTCATAGACACAGGAGATTATGTAATTGTAATAAATGCAGAGAAAGTTCGTTTAACTGGTAAAAAAGCAAAGAAAAAAGTTTATAGATCTCATTCAGGCTACATTGGTGGTTTAAAGGAAATAACTTTTGAAAAATTAATTCAGAAAAAACCAGAGGAAGTTATAAGAAGGGCTGTGTGGGGAATGCTTCCGAAAAATAGACTGGGAAGGGCAATTTTTAAAAAATTAAAGGTTTATAGAGGACCAAATCATCCTCATGAAGCTCAAAAACCAGAATTATTAGAAATTTGAGGTGAAAAATGGGATTAATTCAATATTACGGAACAGGGAAAAGAAAAACAGCAGTTGCTCGCGTCTATTTAAGACCTGGAAAAGGTAATATATCTCTAATTGTAAACAAAAGGCCAAGAGCATTTGATGAGTATTTTAGCCTCGAGACCCAAAAAATTTTAATTAAAAAACCTCTGCAATTAACAGGAACTACAGATAAATTTGATCTTTTAATTAGAGTAGATGGTGGAGGAATCAATGCTCAGGCAGATGCTATAAAACTTGGAATAGCTCGGGCTCTTGTCGATTATAATAAGGAATTACGCCCGATATTGAAAAAGGAAGGATTACTCACAAGAGATGCAAGAGAAAAGGAAAGAAAGAAGTATGGTTTAAGAGGAGCAAGAAAAGCTCCTCAATATCACAAGAGATAAGGAGGATATACATTGGTTACAGTAACAATGAAGGAGCTTTTAGAGGCAGGAGTGCATTTCGGTCATCAGACCAGACGCTGGAACCCCAAGATGAAAGAATATATTTTTGGTAAAAGAAATGGCATTTATATAATTGACCTTCAAAAAACAATAAAGATTTTTAAAGAAGCCTTACAGTTTGTTACAGAACAGGTAAAACAAGGAAAAGAGGTTCTTTTTGTTGGAACCAAGAAGCAGGCGCAGGAGATTGTTAAACAGCAAGCGGAGAGATGTGAATCTTTCTATGTGAATCAGAGATGGCTGGGAGGGCTCCTTACTAATTTCAATGTGGTTAGAAGAAGTGTAGAAAAATTATTGGAACTTGAGGAAATGAAAGAAGATGGGAGGTGGGATTTACTCTCCAAGAAAGAGCAGTCAAGAATGGAGAAGGTATATAGAAAGCTCACTAAGAATGTTGGTGGAATTAAAAATATGATAGAACTTCCAGGAGTTCTCTTTGTAATAGATGCGGCAAAGGAGCAAATTGCTATTTCTGAAGCACAGAAATTGGGTATTCCTATTGTCGCAGTTGTTGACACAAATGGAAACCCAGAGAATATAGATTATCCAATACCTGGGAATGATGACGCTGTTAGAGCAATTGAACTTTTTGCTTCAAAAATAGCTGATGCCATAATAGAAGGTAAAAAACAGAGAATAACAGAACAAATTGAGCAAACAACAGCTCAGGAGACCGAAGAATCAGAAAGTAAAGAAGAGGCAGCTACAGTCGAAAACCCCTCCTCTTCAACAGATAATAAATAAATAATAAAAGGAGTCAAAAATGAAAATTACAACAGAACTTGTAAAGGAACTTCGTGATAGAACTGGTATAGGTATAATGGAATGTAAGAAAGCCCTTGAAGAAAGCAATGGGGATTTAGAAAAGGCTATACTTATTCTAAGAAAAAGAGGATATGAAAGAGCCAAAAAAAAGTTATCAAGAGAGACATCAGAGGGTCTAATTGGCTCTTACATACATTCAAATGGGAAGATTGGAGTCCTTGTGGAAGTGAATTGTGAAACAGATTTCGTTGCTCGAAATCAGGAATTTCAGGATTTAGTAAAAAACATAGCCATGCATATTGCTGCAACAAGTCCAAGATATCTCTCTCCTGAAGAAATTCCTCAGGAAGAGTTGGAGCAGGAAAAGGAAATTATTCGAGAGCAATTTAAAGATTCAGGAAAACCTCCTCAAGTGATTGAAAAAATTGTTGAAGGTAAATTAAAAAAGTTTTATGAGGAGGTATGTCTTCTCAATCAACCTTATATTAAAGATCCGAGCATGACAATAAATCAGCTCGTCTCCTATTATATAAGTAAATTTAAAGAAAATATCAAAATTAAAAGATTTACTCGTTATCAAATAGGAGAATAATTTATTTTTATGAGTAAAAAGCCCGTTTATAAGAGAGTTCTAATTAAATTAAGTGGCGAAGCATTAATGGGGGATAGACAATATGGGCTTGAGCCAAAAACAATAAAAATCATAGCAGAGGAAATAAAGGAAGTTCATGACTTAAATGTTCAAATTGCATTAATGGTTGGTGGGGGTAACATTTTCAGAGGAGTTGAAGGAACAGCAGCTGGAATGGATCGTTCTCTTGCTGACTACATGGGAATGCTGGCCACTTTGATAAATGGATTAGCACTTCAGGACGCTCTCGAAAAGGAGGGCTTGACAACAAGACTTATTTCAGCAATAGAAATTAAACAGATAGCAGAACCCTTTATTCCACGAAGAGCAATCAGGCATTTAGAAAAGGGAAGAATTGTTATTTTTGTTGCTGGCACAGGTAGCCCATATTTTACTACTGATACTGCAGCTGCATTGAGAGCAGTTGAGATTAAAGCAGAGGTCATATTAAAGGCTACAAAGGTAGATGGAATTTATGATAAAGATCCCTTGAAGGATAAAGGAGCTAAAAAATTTGCAGAGCTAAAATATTTTGATATTTTAGAGAAAGAATTGAAAGTAATGGATGCAACCGCAATTTCCCTTTGTATGGATAATAAACTTCCCATAATTGTTTTTAATTTAAAAAATAGAGGAAATATAAAGAAAGCTATACTCGGTGAGAAGATCGGGACAATTGTAAGGTAAATTTAAGAGGGAGGGGAAAAATGGTAAAACAAATTCTTAAGGAATTAGAAAAAAAGATGATTGCTTCAATAGATCATTTTAAAAGAGAATTAAGTAAGGTGAGGACAGGAAGAGCATCTGCATCGATTTTAGAAGGTATAAAGGTTGATTATTATGGAACTCCAACTCCATTAAATCAGGTTTCCACTATTACAGTGCCTGATCCCAATCTAATTACAATTCAACCCTGGGACCCTTCTATTCTCGGAGTAATAGAGAAGGCAATAAGAACTGCAGATCTAGGATTGAATCCAATCAATGATGGAAAAATAATAAAAGTTCCAATCCCTCCCTTAGACGAAGAGACGCGAAGGAAAATAGTTAAGCACATTGGTAAGATGTTAGAGGAAGAGAAAACAGCTCTTAGAATAATGCGGAGAGAAAGCAAGGAAAAGATTGAAGAGGCAGAGGAAAACAAAGAGATTAGTGAGGACGATAAATACTGGGGACTTGAGAAGCTTCAGGAGTTAACTGATCTATATATTAAAAAAGCAGAAGATTTAGCTAAAGCAAAGGAAAAAGAAATCATGGAATTTTAGTTCATTTATCTAGTCCCAAATCTTGTTTTCAAAACAACTCCCCAGCCAAGAATACTCAGGCAAAGGGCAAAAAGAAGTCCTATTACAGGGATAAATCTTATTAAACTCACTATAGCAACACCTACAATGACAATTACAATCTGTGAACCAGGTTTCCAGTTAAAAGCTTGCAAGAATTTCTCTCCAAAAAAGTAAAAGAGAACAACTCTTCCAAAAAATTGAATAATAAAGCCCGCTAGTATTAGAAGGAATAATATTGGAATTCCTATAATAAGAAAGCTAAGTATTACGGATAACAGGGTTAAACCAGTGAAAATCAGAATTCCAAGCATACCAACTCCAGCAACTGTCCAGAATTTTTTCTCTATCTGAGATGATGCAAAAGAAATTTGATTTGGAAATATTGCAATCAGAATGATTGCCAGAATAAACCATATAAAGATATTTAACAATTTTAAAATTAATACTATTGGAACAAATGAGAGAGAAAATAAACCTCTAAATATTTGACTAAAAATATTGGATAATCCAGCGAAATTTCCAAAGTAAATTGTATCTCCCTCTACAACACTTCCAATATCCCTTTCAAAATGCCCTCCAAGTACCACAACATCACCTTTTATTCTTGCACTGGGATAAAGTTTAATTTCTGAGCCAAATCCAATAACTGCTTCACCGACCTCTCCTTTAATTTCAGCTTTTCCACCAAATATCACGACACTCTCTCTTACCTTACCTTCGATCAGAACATTTCCTCCAAAGGAGAGCACATTGTCCTGAATTTCATCCTTTTCCACCACAATATTATTACCAAAAGTTGTATCATTTTGAGCAAAAGCTGGGAGTAAAAAGGATAAAATCACCATCCAGATAAGTATATTTTTCTTCATTTCCCTCTCCTTCTATGTTTTAACTAATATCTTTTTAAGAGGAAAATATAAAATAAATACTATTATACTGACAATTATAAAACTTAAAATTATTATCTGGAATTTTAATTCCAGACTGGTTGCTGAACTGATTAAGATCATTAATTCTTTTATTAACTGTGCCGAAATTTTAAAGATGAAATTTATTGTTTTTATCAATTTAGCCAAGAAAATCGTAATATATTTAAATGTTTCCAGAGAGAAATGTATAAATTCACGGAAAAGCGAGGATATGGTCTGGTTCGTGGTTTTTATGAGAATTATTGATAAAAATGAAAATATAAAACTTATGCTCAGAGTGTAAATAGCCACTTTTAGCCAGGACACACTCGGTAGAAGAATCTTGTCCATAATTTTTTTCACAAAGTCTGAAGGAGGCTCAATTCTGGGAATTTCTTTTATACCTTCAAGTAAAGTTTTTCTCTCCATGAAAATTTTAAAACATTTAGGACAAGTAGAGATGTGCTTCTCAATTTCTAATTTTTTTACAGGAGAGACTTCTCCCTCAAGATAATCATAAATCTGTTCTATTCTCAAACATCTCATTTTTCTTTCTCTAATAATTTTTTGATCTTTTCCTTGGCACGAAAAACCTTATTTTTGACTGTGCCAATAGGTATGTTTTTTATCTGGGCTATTTCCTCATAACTTAACTCATTTATATGTCTTAAAATAAATAGCTCCTTCAAATCAAGAGATAATTTATTTATAGTCTTTTCAATTTTTCTTGCAAGTTCCTTTTTTTCATATTCTTCAGCAGGAGTCTTTTTCCCATTAGCAACCTGAATATAAAAATTTTCGCCTTCTTTCAAACTCTGATTTAATGAAACTGTTTTTATTTTTTTCTTTCTCCATTTATCAATGCAAAGATTTGATGCTATTTTAAATAACCATGCACTAAATTTATAACGAAAATCATAACTATTCAATGAAAAATAAGCTTTTAAAAAAACTTCCTGAGAGAAATCTATTGCATCGTTGTAGTTACCCGTCATCCGATAGAGATAATTGACTATTGGTGTTTGATATTTTTTAACTAACATTTCAAACGCCTCTTTTTCTCCCTTTAAGACCTTTTGAATTAATTCCTTATCATCTTTTGTCATGAGGACTTTCCCAGTCCTCAAAATATAAATACGAAATTTTGAGGACTTTGGTTTTTATTTATTCAATAATAATCTCCACCCCTGGAGGTAAATTCAAAGTAAATAATTTATCTGGAATCGAAATATTTTCTTTAATATTGGAAAAAATGAATTCCTGTTTACTCCCAGCCCAGTCAAAGAATACTGCTCTTTTTATGTAAAATTTATCCTTTTCAAGTTCTATTAAAATGAAGGTGTATTCTCTTTCCTTTAGAGGTTTCAATTTGAGGGAATATGTTTTTTCTTTATTTTCAGAATTAAAGAAATCAATCTTATAGTTTTCTGTTATTTTTAATTGACCTGTTAAAATGGATAATATCTCAGATTCAAATTTTTCCTTAAATCGAGAGCTTTTAATAACCTGTTTATCTTCTGGAACATATAATAAAAATTCTCCTTTCGAGTAAATAAAGATTTTCCTTTCAGGCTCAAAGTAATCCCATCTCATTAGCGAAGGGTTTTTAAAATAGAGCTTTCCCTTTTCCTTTAATGGGGTTGAAAGAGCATCTGAATGATAAATCTGAACAAAGTCAGCACTCAAGCTCTTTATTTCTCTAAATTTTTCCTCAAATTTATTTATTATTTCTTCTGCACTCTTGGAGAAGCAAAGTGGATATAAGAATAAAAATAAAATAAATACAAAAACAAATAATTTTTTTCTCATTAAATCAAATTATAACACAAAAATTGCCCGTAAAATTTAAATTGAAAAAAAGAATAATTTTATGTATATTTTATGTGGGAATGCGCCCGTAGCTCAGCTGGATAGAGCGTCGGACTACGAATCCGAAGGTCGCAGGTTCGAATCCTGCTGGGCGCATTTTCAATTCTGAGCTCTATCTTGATTTTTCTTCCTTCTCAGATTTCTCAATTTTCTTATTTTCCTTAATTTTCTCAGAATCTGTACTCAAATTTGTACTCACTTCAGAGGCAGGTTTTACGACTCGTAAAAGGCCTGAAAAATCAGGTGCAAGTTTATAGTCGTCGAAATTCACAGATAGATTAAGCTCGGAATATATGATTTGAAGCGTTTCATTGAGCTCCTTGAAGTACTTTTCTTGAATCATCTGAAGTAATCTTTTTTGACTTTCATTGAAGGGTATGAAGTCTTTATCCTTCATACTAACCTCCTTATTCCCAGTAAGCTACTATTTTGCAATTTGCGATAGTGCCTTTCGCTTTATAATGAAGTACTTGGCCTGATGCGAGTTTTTGCATCCATTGGCCAACGAGATATTGATATCCACCCTCAGAGGGATCAGGGCTTGTTCTAACACCTCCTTCCCAGTCCACTGTTGAATTTCGTCTTGTGAGAAAATATATGTCTCCACCTCCGTATGTTCGCATCTGAACTGCCAGTATGACGCCAATCGCATTTGAAGAAGTATGACCTGTTATATCAATCGAACGCCAAGTCTCATCAGCTATAAGTGAAGATGCTATATCAAATGGTGATGATTTCCAGACAAGTTTCATTTTCGTATCAACATAAGCTTTTCGAGCTGCATGATTGTCAGAAGTTGGGTCACCTGCTGCGAGAGTAAGTTGACCGTACAT
>JGI24019J35510_1000512_pt1 | contig 22327 bp, 32 predicted proteins | sample Deesub1362B_J571_FD_35510 | JGI IMG/M metagenome (IMG submission 35510) | reverse complement strand
GTAGTGAAGATATTACCACAATCATCACAAATCCATTTGATATCAGAATTAGATGAATTTCTAATAATCATTGAACATATTGGACATGAAATTGTGGTATAATCTTCGCTACCAATCACTGCAAATGTACAATTACATATATCACACTCAAAAAGGTCTTCTTTATCTATCTTATCATCACAATCAACACAGAGAGATTCACAAACCTCNGAAAGATCNGGTTCTCGTGATCCCATAACATCACCTCTCATTTACCAAATATCAATTTATCAACCTTAGATTTAGTGATAATGAAATGTCCTTCTGGTATATAATCAAGTTTAAGCTTCTCACCCGGTTGTAATGAAATGTCATTAACTTTTACTGGTTCCTTGAGTGTATTGATTAAGACATTATTCTCATCATCGTAGAATAAAGATTTGCTAATCTTAGCAATTGATATGTATGCAGGCTCATCACTGACCTCAAGTATTTCTGATACCTTATTATATAGTCGACACGCTATATTGAGTCTTTCATCTATCTCCTTTTTCATTGTTACATGATATGTCTTTTTGTTTATATAAGTACTTACTTTCCTTAGAACTTGTTGTAAAGCCAATCTAATTTCATTTATTATTACATCCTTATGAGCTACAAAGGTCTTAGCTTGTGTACTGTATGGTACATGGGTCGAACAGAGATGAACCAATAATATCATGTTATCATCTGGAAATCCATCATCTCTCTGTTTTATTCTATAATTTTTATAATTAATTTTAACTCCTTCTGTAAGTGCACAATTACCTTCGTCATAAATAAGTGGTACCCTATTAGCCAATCTAAAATATTTAAGACCTTTTATATTACCACCATAAGCAATACCTACCTCCACTATAAATGGATGACCATCATATATCTGCATATCTCTTGTCACAGCATGACAAAACTCAGGATTATACCGCATCAGTGTGGAAATAATTCTATCGGTACCTAATGGAACAAGACAATTGGATGATGGTGCACGAAACTTTATGGTCTTTAAAACATCAACCAATTCCCTAATTTGCTGTTTTTTAAGATATCGTGGATTGAGATCAAGTGAGAATGACAACTTATTATTTAATTCTTTAATAGCATTATCACCAAATGATGAAAATGTGTCATATAAGAAGTTTTTGAGTTTACGTGCTTTAGTTTTGCTTATAAGCTCCTCGATCATACCTATATCTGCAGAATGAGGATGAGGTTTTATTTCTATAGGTTTTCTTGGTAAAACATCTGTAGTACGGTTGTATATGATATGTTCAGAGTCTATAATTGCTTCTATATTAGCTTCTGGATTAGAGAGTGCTGTTGATTCGAGATAATGAAGTAGATGAGATTTACTACGCCATGATCCTTTGAATTTTATGCTAACAAATGTACCATGATCAGGTGTAGAATTATTTATTATATTATGTGAAAGTATCTTAAGTTTACCTTTGCCTTTTGTGGTTAATAGAAATTCATGTGCCTGATCATCGTCAATATACTTGGTTATAACCCTAACAGGTTCGCCCACAGTCTTCTGAGACCAGAGAAAAGCAGCTGATACACCAATACCCTGTTGACCACGTGTCTGTTTATATGTACCAAATTTACTACCATATAGCAATTCACCAAATATACGTGGAACATTTTGTTTAGGATCAGGTATACCTGATCCATTATCCTGAATTTCAAGGTGAAATACACTGTTATCTGCAGTTAGTTTAAGTTTAATCTCCGGTAGTACACTGATGTCTTCACACGCATCAAGTGCATTGTCTATTACTTCTTTTACAACCATGACTGTAGCACGAGAAGGATTAGAAAAACCAAGCATTTGAGGATTTTCCCAGAAAAATTCGGTCTTGTCAATCCTTCTCAGCATATATCTCATCTCTTACTCTTTTATAATATATGTCAACTACGATTCTGACAGCTTCCTCATAATTTTTAATACCCCCGATTCCCATGAATATGTTCAATAACTTCTTAGTATCGTCATCGATATAGACAGTCTCTGGCATACTTAGACCTCCTGGAGTACTTCATCAATGGTTTCAAGTATGAGTGGTTTTATCCTTAGCTTGAATTTATTAACAGCATCAGTCACAAGATTAATATCATCAAAGTCTACATTATCTATGTCAGTAGGTGTAACTTTAGACAAGGTATAGTATAATGAGAATGCAACAGCATCTATCTTATCTATCTTCTTACCTGTTACTATCTGTAGGAAGTTTCTGAGTTCTGTTATCATGTTATCGATATTGCTTTCTATCTCAAGTTTTCCTGATAGATGAATCGCCATACTTACCCTCCTTTATTAGTTTTAGTACATACTTAGTTGCATCTCTTATGATAACCTGACGTTTTTTACCAAGAAGTGTGCTAAGATATGAAAGTTTCCTATCGGTATCAGGTGAAATGGGAACTATTGTCATTTTATTCACCCAAGATATTTTTTAATTCTTCTAAAATATTTTCTGGATATTTAATTCTTGCTGATGCAGCATTCTTATGACCACCACCACCAAATCGTTTCATTATAACATCGAGATCTATGTCTATACCATGGTAATTTCTTCCTGATAATACGTATGTATTGTCATTTGTTTTAAATAATATAAATGTAGGTTTCTGGTAAGTTATTGTAAGCATTCCCGCTATAGCTGATACCTTACCCTCTATATCGAGATCAGTTGCATCAACGAATATAAATTTATCATCATATTTTATCCTTTCTGTAGCAAGTTCAGCTAATTCAGTTTTCTGTTGTTTAGCTAATTCTGAACGTACAACAACCTCTTCTATTTCAGAGGGTAGTACATCATTAGCTAACATATTACATAACATTATTCTAAAATCATTATCACTGATGTCATAACTTAAACTCTCACGTATCAGTTCAGCTTCATTAAATAATTTGTCTTTTCTATTAACCATGATGATTTTATCAGCTATAGCACCTATTTCAGCAAGAAGTGTTGGTATTCTATAGTATATTGCTGTGAGTTGTGATGTAGACATTGATGTGTCGATCAGTCCATCAAAAGCCTTATTATATTTTGAACTTTGTGGATGATGGTCTATAACCACAATATCTGCTGGTATCTTTATTAATGCATTGACAACATGATCATCCAGTGCTAAATCCAAAATTACAAGAATATCTGCATCTTTAACTCTGTCGTCGTTGTATAGAACTTTTTTGAGTAAAAATGGTTGAGAAAATATCAGTTCTGCTTGTTTATAGTATTTTAGAGCAATGGCAGCACTGCATATACCGTCACAATCACCATGTGTTATTATGACAACCTTATCTTGTCTATCTTCTGTTATAATGGTTTCTGTTGGTTTTTCTATGATTATTTCTTGCATAATTAATACCTCCGAATTGCACTAAAAGCTTCTTAACCTCCTCGTCTTGTTTTATTAAGCTTAGTTTCTTAAAACAATCGTCGCAGGAGTTGAAATAACACCTGCTGTTGCAAATAAACTCACCCATTTTGATCACCACCTTCTAAAATACCCTCTCTAACCAACCTACCAGCCACTTTCAATACCCATTCATACAAAGCTTTTGGAGATCTATTGATTATAATGTCAGAGTAATTACTATGTGTTGACCAATCCATGATTAAGGAAAATTCTGCTGCCTCCTCATAAGTAAAGTACTCTAAAACATCATCATCGAATTCGTAATCAGTCATGCAATCATTAATTATATTTAAATCTGTCATATTATCACCAAAATAAATTAGAAGGAAATCAGGTTTACCAAGATGTCGTAGCTTACTTTATCTAAGAGATCTTCCTTGACTTCATTCCTAAGGTCGCATTCAAGTTTATGCAATTCCCTTTCAAGTTTATATTTCCTATCTTCAAGTTTTCTCAACTCTATGTTAAGTTCTGATGTCTTATCATTAAGTGCTTCAAGTTCCTTGATCTTATCCTTAGTCCCATCAATAACCATCATCTTCTCCTTAGCAACCAGTGTAGAATATCTATCAATAGCAATTCTAAGATTTTTAGTTATCTCATTATATCTCCATTTCTGAAGTCTTTTTTCTTTAAGAGCTTCTAAGGAGTCTTCTATAACTTTTTTCAGCTCTTCTTTACTCATCTCTTCCTTCCAGATACAATACACCATCTTATCACCTCCCAAAAGACTTATCCCCAAGGTTCTGGGACTAAAAACCCATCAAGTATGTCTTCTAAAAATTCATCAAATTCGATATCTTCTTCTAACCTAACAATTTCATATACCTTGGCAAACTTATGTCCATCCCTTGTAACTAAGAAACCAAGTAATACCTCCTTGCGATTAGGATCTTTAGAAGCTTCACCATAGGTATATGATTCATCATCTTTATCACGTATGATACTCCAAGCAGTTGTAACTATGGCAATCCAATCAGGGTTGACTTTGTGTATGACAGCATCTGTAAGACTTTTTATGATATATCTCGGATTACCTTCACTAACTATCATGCTTGCGTATACTTTATCATCTTTACACCAAAAGATATGAGGACTATAGCCCCCAGTATCTGTTATGATTTTCTGAGCTATATCAAGGATAAATTGCAAATAATTCTTATATTCACTAACATACAAGCTGATCACCCCTCCAAATACAACGATGTCCACCCCATATCTTTTCATGTTTATATATACTTGTTCCACTATCATTTGATACCAGATAATATTCTAAATCATTTACACAACGTAGAACCAGATCTGGTTTGATGTCGTGTACAGATAAGTGCCTGTCATGTAATTCTAATATATGATCAGATTGTATAGTTAAGTAATATGGTCTCTTCCAGTAGATATGTCTGAACCATTCATCATATATACTCTTTGGACAATGCCATCTGAAGTCAAGTATATCTATAAATACATCACTACTCTCTGGATCGTCTTCCTCGTCTACCTTTTCAACCTCAAGTAAAGCAAACTCTTCATAATCCTGACTATATACTAGAAACTGATTATAATCCCTATTATATAATGAATATAGTCTATGATAGTCGTAGAATGACCTGAGTAACTGAGAATCGTTTATGATATAATTTCCATAATCCCAAAACGCTGGATAACGTTTATCTCCAGCAACTAAGTAGTAAGTGTATGTACTATAGTCTTTATCTACAAGGATATTAACTATCTTTACCTCATCATAATCTCTTATATGCAACCAAATCTCAAGATCTGGTGATCTATATTCAACAGACCTGACTACTACTCTCTCCTTCACTACACATCCCTCCTATAATATTTAATGAGGTCTCGATATCTCCCCCAAGGAGTCCCAAATGTGGTGGGAGGAACCACGTACATGTCATATAAAGTACCAACACATCTCGCTAACACACCATATATAATATTATAATATAACATATATATAAATACGGACTCCTTGCATAGGGTTACCGAGACCTCATGTACTCGTATAAAAATATATGAATCATGGTAATTTTACCTTAAAACCAAGTGTACTTGCACATTTTAGACAATAGTTATCTGTACCAACAGTAACAACATGGTGTGTATATTGCTTACATCTTGAACACTTAACACGGTGTATGAGTATCCTATACCTCATATGCATCACCTTAACATAAAATCACAGGCTTGTTTAACTTAACAAATTGTCTGATTGTGTGTTCAGTGCCTCCACGTGTTACAATACCTTTAAGTGCCTTTTCACCAGTCTTTTTACTTCTTGGGAATGCATATAATATATCAGCAAATTCTGCAATTTTCTTATTACGTTCTAAGTAGTATTTTGATTCGGGTCTTTTAGGGTAAAATATCCTCTGTTTGAATCCAAGTTTGTCTGCTATCTCTCTAACCTCTGCATCAATTCCCTCTGGACACCCACCATGAACTATTATGGTACTTTCTGGGTCATATTCGGATAATATCTGTTGAATATGTTGCCGTGCAGACCTCTTACGAGAACCTGAAAAAGCTACACGAATCATGATTGACCACCATCTGGATAAATTACTGGTTTACACTTCTTGCTATGATAAGTGAATTTTATGATAGCAGTGTTATGCACTGATAGGTGTTCCTTGAGATCAGGTAGGATTGGAATCACAAATTTATAAAAGAAATCCCTGGCTCTACCCCAAGTACAACTGGTCAGGTATGCAAATTTATCATCTAAAGATTCATACACTGCTGGAACAAGTACAGTGAATTCCTTATTCTTGTACTTACCTTCATAGATCATGCTACCATTAGATAATAATTGGAATTTAGCATATTTGACTGATTTACGTTTTGGTTTACGGGATTCTCTGGTGATACTCGCATCAGTTGTGGATGTGTTATATATATTACTATCTATGTATCCATTAAAAAGTTTGGAAAATAGATAATCTACCCTCGAAATGATATCACTCCTCCTTACATCATCAGAGTTTTAGCTATCTTATTTGTTACAAAGTTTATAAGTTTCTTTGGAAGTTGACTCGGATCAGATATAACTTCCCAGGTATATTCAGGACCATACACTTGTTTCATTATATTATGACTGATACCTGATCCAACAAAGAATGTAAATACTTGTATACCCTTTTTACGTGCATACATTATCTGGTGATATGTCCATGATGCTAATACTGAAAATGGGTGTCTATCATAGCACGGTTCACCATCGGTTATGAGAATTATGAATTTCTTACCCGATTTACGATCAAGAAGATTTGTAACATATCGTATTGCCTTATCAGTTGGTGTCGTTCCTACTGGTTTAATTCTCTTTAAACCGTTATATGTCTGTTTATTTATACACATAAACTTATCTCTATAATAGTACGTGTATACCTCGAAATCTATGTTATCAATTTGTTTAAGAGCATCCCACAGAATTAGTGCAGATGATGCAGCCATTTGTATACGTCTACCTAGTGACATAGATGATGATACATCAACAAGTAGTAGAACAGTCATACCCTCTGCTTCTTCATCTTCTATGAATACATCTGTAACATTCTTATTAACTTTATATTGAATGAACTGATCTATATCAATATCAGTACCAGTATCAACATTAACAGATCTTGTTTTGTGTTTGATGCGTTTAAGAAGTTTAGCAATTTTATTTGCAAGTTTCTTATCAGTGTCATGTACATCATGACTGAAGTAATGTCCTGTATGTACTATGTCTATAAATACATTAGCATCAGGTTTTGGAGGTGATAATTCCACTTCCTCTATTGCTCTCTTTATCTGTTCAAGTAATTCTTGACCATCATCCTTTGATTCTTCTATGATTTCGTCTACAGTTTTATTGAGATCATCGTCTAATTGAATAGGTTCATCATAATACCCATGGGATTTATCTTCAGGGGTATAATTAATGTCTGCTGTTAAGACATCTACAGCATCATTCATCTCGTCAATAATATCATTAATTTCATCGATAAGGTGGGAAAGTGTAGATGAATCGGGATTATCTGTATCTGTGTTGGACTCTGTATCAGTTGGGGAGGAATTATCATCTACTTCATCCGAATCTTGATCATTATCATCTGGTGTTATATCATCACTCAACTCACTTGATGTTGTTCCACTACCATCATTATCACTATCACCATCACTATCTTCTGATGTAGAGGATGATTCCATATCCACCAATGTATCAGATATATCATCTTCAGATGAGTCTGTATGTTGTGTGTTATCATCAGTATCCTGATAATCATCACAAGTACCGGATGACTGTGATTTAGAACCTGTACCACAAGATTGTAAGGTTAATTCAATGCAGTGTTGATGTTTAAAATATTTGGCTATTTTATTTAAAGCACGTATAGATGCAACTAATGTTGCTTTTGGACCAGCAAGTTCTACAGATTTAATAATACTTTTGAATTCACTAAGCAAATCAGATAATTCGGGAGATATTAAATCCTCTCTACCACAGTGAACAGCATATAGTGCATCGATTGGGTGTGTAACTCCGTTTTTATGTAGACGTTCGCAAGCTTTGCTAAGTTGTCTCTCTCTTATAATCTTAGAACCATGATATATTTTATTCCAAAAGCTATCAACACGATGATCCTCGATTATATTAACAATATCATATATTATGATCCGTGGAATATTAGGGAATTTTTTAATTAATGGTTCCATGAGTCTTTCTAAGTTACTATCAAAAACTATATGTGATAATTCATGTTCAAATGATCGATACCTCTCAATATCATTGGAAGCTATTGGGTTATCTGTATGCAGTTGTATATAATACTTGTCATGGTCAAATGCAACAAATGGTGTACCATGACCGTCTACTATCTTGAGCCATATTGGTTTGCCTACTACCTTTTCAAAGATGCCTTTGGTTTTGTAGTAGGTTGATTTTCTAATTGACATAACTATACCTCCACACCGAATATTGACTGAATTCTGGTCTTTATTGCGTCTTTCTCAAGTTTATCGTCATACCGATTCACAACAGTTAGGTTTAAGGCTATAATAAGTGCCGTCTCAGTATCATCGAACGTTAGTATGTATTGATTATATAGTTCTGCGAACATGACTATATCTCTTGTACTTAATGCATAACTGAGTTCACCAGATTCTACTCCTTTTCTTGTTTCTATAGCAAGGGTCACTATGAGGTTTCTGAGTTCATCAGGTAGTTCGGTTGTTCTCATAAGTATTTCATGTTCCTTTGATTCAGAAGGATATCCGAAGTGATATTCAGCAAATCTTGATCGTAAATCCTCATTTAACTCGTAAACTCCTGAGTAGTAACTTGGATTCATTGTTGCACATATAAGAAGTTTATTTTTGTTATCATTGTTGCAGTAATAAGTTCTACCTAATTCCGGTATATAGACATGTTGTCTCCAATCAAGTACCTGATTGAGTTGTTTTTGAACATTAGGAGTTAAAGCATTAAGTTCTTCCAAAACCAAGATTGCTTTACCGTATTGATTTGCTACTTCAATTGCAGTTGGAAGTACACCAAGTTCATAAACTACCTCATCACCTATCAATAGGAATCTACCGATAAGATCTTGTCTTTTGGTATTCTCACTGCAATCGAACTGTATCAGTGGTATATCATTCATATAAGCATAGTATGCTATGCTAAGTGTCTTACCGACGCCCTTTGGTCCAACAAACAAAAGACCCTGTGGTTTTTCCATGTCCATGTGTGCATCGATGATTTCAAGTTCCTTCCACTGAGGAACATACTTTGGTACATCCCTAACAAGATAATCGGTTGCTCTCACTGGAAGAATCCTAACATGCTCGACTGGTTCTGTTGGTTTTATTGTACCAACTGATTTACTATTCTGGGTTATGATAACCTTCATGTTTTTATAGTCGCACCTAACCCTATATTCTGTTCCTACCAAAGCTTCCCTGATAACACCACCCACATTACCGATCAGGTGTTCTGTGGTTTTATATCCATTATATTGGGAATTGTACTCCTGTGCCAATCTTTCACATAGATCAGGTGTTAATTCTAATACTTTTATTTCACTACCATCAAATTGAGATATTATATATTCCCTCAAACCAGAATAGTTCCAAACTTTCATACTATTCCCTCCATATATTTAAAAATTGGGAGGGTGAGGGATTTGAACCCTCAATCCAAAAATACACCTATATCCAATGCAAATTCTGATCTTCTTTCCCAGTAATATGGATCATCAACAATCTTGCCGTATTTATCTAATATACCAAGAACACCCTCATTTAGAAGTATACCTTTTTCCCATTTTGCTTCTGGGTGTCTTTGAAAAACACACAATTCAATTCTATACAATTTAATTCTTTCCATTTCACTACACCTCCTCCATAGGTTATAAAATAAAAAGGAGGAGCGGGGACTCGCACCCCGAATCAGTCCCACGAAGGGACTTATTCTTGCGAGAGGATAATGTGCCGTCCTCTCGGCTCGGCCACCTGATCACCTCCCTTCCAGTCCTCATCACCCCAGGTATTCATCAATGTTTAAGACATGACTGAACCATGTTCAAGGGGACGTATTATGAATCACTTTTCGGTTTACTCTGACATGACCCACCACACGTCGAACCCCGAAAGGGGTGTATGAGACTCTAAGTGTGGTGAATCAGTGACACTAACACTGAAATAGCTTTACATTGAATCGTGTCCCCGTAATAACTGTAAGATTAATGAATAATAAGAACAGTGATCACAAACTTCCTCGGGGTAAAGATGCCAGTGACAGAGCTTTACCCCTCAGTCCCCAGCAGTGATGAGGACTCGTCTGTGTCTCCCAAAACTATACCCGACCATCATCACCCAAGATGTCCCTAGGAGACCAGCGGGAACATGGGTTCTGGTCATCCACCCCCAAGTTTCCTCAGGAGCTTCACCCCAACCCCTTTCGGGGTCGACATGAGTAATAAAATCTAAAAGTTCATAAACTTTTTGGTTTTAATATTTTCCATAAAAAAGGTATAAGTTATATAACACATATATAATTAGAAGTTATCATACCGAGCACCTGATCAGTGCATTGAGATGATAAAAGTTATATAATATTAGTTACAAATTTATTATGATGCTGATTGAATCGATGATAATCATAAAGAAACCCGAGGAAATTAGACATATAACTGAAACTCTAAATAAAAATAATTATAGATGGGGAAAAGCATGGTTAAGAAAGGTTAAACAAATAGTTAATGCAGGTATAAGACATGATGATCCACTATACACAGAAACTGTTAATAAATTTTATAAATATCTAAATAAACATGGATATGCTATAGCTGTTGAACCAGAACATCTATATAAATGGTTGAAAGAGGAGAATTAATTATGAGAATTACATCATTAACAGTATTTGAGATATGTGGATCATTGACCCTACTAATTATTATTTTATTTAGATACACAACAGCAGTAAATTTTGACATAACATATGACAGTTATGCAGTTATAGTGTTAGCTTTCTTAGTTGGGATGCTTGCAAGAGAATTAATAAATGACATATGAAGTATATACCATCCATATAGAATATATCATTGATGCAGTAAGTTCAGCCATAGCAACACCAGGAAATATATTCAAGAAAAATATTGACACAAAGAAACCGACCACCACAAGAAAGAGAGTTGTAGATGCATACTCTCTGTCAGTGTCAATAGTTCCAATTCCAACCAGAAAGATTCCGAGTGCTGTCATAGCAAAGAACAATACACTAACATAATAGTGAGGTTTAGAACCTTCTGGAAATAAACCTATTAGAATAAGAAAGATACAACCTATAAGAACTAATAATGATCCTGTTTTAGATATCGTGGATTTAAAAATTTTATAAATACCAATAGAGAATATAGCACCAAAAACACCTGATAAGATCAGTCCATAATTTAATATGTAATTATATTCAACATTGATTGCTCCAAGATCACTTATTGCATTATCAGTTAATGAGAACCAAGGATGGGTTATTATGGCTAAGATTATTGAAGTAAATGCTACGATTGGTGCTAATAATCCCGATAATTTATAGATATTCATAAGATTACCCTATCATTACTTACAACATTTAGATATATTTCTAATAAATACTGAACATGCGGTATCTGAACCAGCTATACACTGTTTTAACAAACTTTCTAAATATTCCTCATTCATACTCAATCACCTCCTCTGATTTACGGGTTATATATGCTAAGTTTCTTATAGTATCTGTTACTTTTGGTAATGACACCTCACACATAAAGTGAACATGATCAGAGTATGCATGATGATCGGTGCGTGTATGGTTACAATCAGGTAAAGAACGAACAAGACGTTCAGTCTGTTGGGTTGCCTGAGGTGGAACTACGAGATCACCTGTTATATTACAAACAACACCACAACACTTGGTGAATATGGATGAAGGATGTTCTAATACCTCCCACCATTCCTCTGGTTCAAAGTCCAATACAATAGTGGCAACCTCTTCCTGTTCCCTGCATCTGGTATACTCATCAACTTCAGTAAAATATTTACTAACGGTCTTTCTCCATGATTCGAAGTACTCCTGCATCAGTGAGCAGTATGACATTAATATCACCTATATTCTCTTAGACAAGTCAATACCTTTGATGTAAGGTCATTAGCCTCAAGACCAGCATTTTCTATTCCTGGTACTGGTTCTTCATATATCAAGTTCTCGGGCATTGGTAAACCACAACCTGTAGGGAGATATGGACCACGGGTATGAGCTGATGCTACAAATTTCTCTATACAAACGACCTTATCTGTCCTGGTATCAGCTAACCAACATTCCTTTTTCATTTCATCCAAGAATTGGATATCATGTGCCAATGAATCGATTATCTCATTAGCCCATTGTAAATCTTGGATATATTCCTCACAGTAATAACAATCATCTGGTACATAAGTTATATTACCCTCATCGTCGAATTCAACACCAGATTGACCAAGCATATCCTCTAAGGTATATTTCTGATCCTCTACTGCATTAATCTGATATTTTCTACTATTTATAGCACCATCTATCATTTCAAGTGTTTCTTTATATAAACGATTAACTAAATAATCTGGAGGTCTGAATGATGTCGCAAAATCTATATAGTCTCTCAAATAACCATATAAACAATCCCTATAATATTCCGCATCATCCTCAGCTATGACAGATTCCAATATTAAATAATTGAGCACTTCCTCAAAATTATCATTGTAATTTGAGGGATCACAGGGATGTGTCATGATATCATCTCATCAAAGTCACAAATTTCATCTGTACCATAACAACATTCCATGAATGCATCACTAATATGGATACCAACTATATCCTTATCAGATAAAAATTCCCTATATTCTTTTCTTAATTCTCTTCTGAAATCATCATTGCCAGCAAGGATTTCATTTACAGCATAAGAATATATGTCAAAGTTATCCAACTCATCATACTCATCCCTAGCCCATATAGTTATGTTTGTATCAGTGCCACTAATATATTCACTATCCCAACCACGAATGAGAAGATGATTAATATCTCTAATAAGATCAGATTTTCTACATCTATCAGGTACTTTAACTATTTTACCGTTCTCTCTCTTATAGTAAACGCATAGACACTTTGACACTGCGACCACCCTCATAACCACCTGATATACCTAAGTATATCGTCTACATCATTAATACTAACTGAACAAATACCATGTACATGATATGATGGTATAGGATATCGATGTTCATGAATATCTTCTATAACACACTCACCAAATGATTTTATATCACTAACAAGTATATTAAGTATTCTTCTGTCGGTAGGTATGATTAATTCTGTGGTTATATCACAATGTGGTTTATCATTAGGACATCTTATACTAACAGAACTACCGTGTAAGTTTCCATGTTTACGTGGTAAATCATAAATTACTATTTCTTCATTAGGTTTGTATTTTCTAAAATCTGTTGTTTCTTCAAGTATATTATCCCAGTACGATTCATATTCAGATGGTATCATGGTGACCACCTATAATTTATCATTAATAATACTTAATATTTTTGGTAGACGACAATCATGGAGATGATAGTAACATATAGCTGGATATTCTTCCTCATACTCTCTTCCAGGTGGTCCAGCGAATTCGTGGACATGTATCCATGATTCATCATATGAACATCCTATATCTTCTATGTATCGCATGAGTTCCTCTCGTTCTTCCTGTTGTTCAGTAGTCTCCGCCCATACATAATAGCATGTTCCAGGTATTGTTGATTTTTTGACTTCCAGAGTGACAGGATCAAATTCTATACTACCTATAATCAAAGATTTAAGACTATCATTACATTCTTCGACACAGTCCTCGTACTCTTCTTCAGTGTAGGTATTATACTCACAATATTCATCGCAATCCACATCTGGTTCGTAACTCTTTCTAACAAAGTCCACTACACACGAAATGATATTACCTTGTGGATCAGTGTAATCTAATATATTCTTTATTTCATATTTAGTGGGATCAAAGTAACGGTTTACCTGAAGTTCACATATATTTGACATACTAACCACCTCACACCACATATAGATATGCGTTGTAAAGCCAATGCCACATTACTGTTATTATATATATTACTGGTAATAGAACATAAGCCTTTTGTCTGACACTGAAGTATATACCAAAGCTCTGTACGACACCATTAGCAAGATGTACTGCAAAGAATGGAACAAGCATCAATATGGAAAAATATCCTAATGTTAATATTTTTGTAAATATCTCTAATATGCCAAAAGTAGCACCAGCAATGATGCCAAGGATAAGTGGATCAGTGTGTCTGGAATTAATTATTATATATACAATTAACAATGGTATGAATCTTGCAAGAGATTCTTCAATGAATGGTGCCCAGAATACAGGGGTGCCAAGTTCGATTAAATAGACTAAAGGGAAAAATGCAGATATAAGTACTATTAACAGTGAAACCGATCTGGAGGTCATTTGTAATCACAGATTTTGACACCATCTATAACTCTACACCTTCTTGATGGTAACCTGAACAAGACGAAGTATGTCGAAAATGCAGTGATGATCAGTGCTAATATCACATACAACCACCATAGTAAATCTGTTAGCCATGTAGAAGTTAATGACGATATTGAGAAAACCCACGACCTGATGTAATCAGCGATGAACCAGTAGATTGCTACACCACCAAATGGTATCAGTGCAGATATTAGTGCTATTGACCATAGTATGCCAAGTAACAATACCGCAAGTGCTGCTGAAAGATCATTGCCATATATGAAATATGCTATTATTGAGAATATAAGTAATATCGGTGGAATTCCTAATATGTTCAGGTTTATATCTCTTCCCATCTTATCACCTCCTATATTTACCTATGTTCACGACCTGAACCTCCTGTAAGCAATATATAACAACCCACCAATGAGTAATATAGCTATCAGATATGATATAGTTCCAGGTTCAGTTATATATGGAAATGTTGGAAGTGCGGGTGCAATAAGTAGATATGGTGATGTGACAGCAGATGATGGTAAGGTCTTTATTACATATGTATGATTTGAGAAACCTGTGGATATATCACCAATGTAGAGGTAATCAGCTATTACTGTGTTATTAATACTCACCACACCAGTAACATTCACTGTATCATTAATATTTATAGGGACATATCCAGTAATAAAAACTAATGTATACCCTGTGGAATCATTGACAAGAAGATAGGTTGCATCAAGTTCATAATCATAATCTATACCACTAACAATACCAGATATATTTATTATTGTACCCTCAGAATAATTTGATATGTTAGCTATAGGTTCGTTGGATTCAAGTACACTATTCCTAATTCCAAGACCATCACTGAATGTAAATACCTCATAATTGATTATACTTGTTGTATTCCCTTTGAATATGTAAGGTTTATTAGCTATACCTATATACCATGGATTTCCATCTTTATACACAATCAATATTTTACCTGATAGATTACCAAAGTAAAAGGTGATATCCTGTTCATGGTAATCAGTTGAGACTGTAAAATTGAATAACACGGTATCAGGTTCAGATATATATTCAGGATTAAAGGTATTTAAATAAAAATCGGTTGGCACTGATGGTTTAAATTCAACTGGTGTACCACTGATGTAGATGTACTTACTCTCTATTATGACTGGAGTTGTGGACTTGAGGGAAGTATTGACGTGATAGTAAGCAAATGATTGAGACGGATGAAGAATGATGTCTGTGTCATTCAGATTCTGAAAGCTTATGACATATGCCTGACTTACACCAACCAATAGTATCAGTGTGACTATATATATTGGTAATACATTTATCACCTTCATTGCACTACCTCCATTATTATATATAAAAAATTAAAAGATAAATATTTATCGTCCACGCACTGTTGCCACGAATAGGTACAATAGTGTTATAAACAGAGCAGCTATAGCTATTATCGATGCAATAGTATACCAGTCATACTCAGGTGGTGGAGCCACAAGTGCAGCAGTAGAAGGTAGAAGTGTTATAACACGTTCGCTGAAACCAGTGACATTCAAGTAGACTACATCATTTGTCACATTGATAGTTCTGACATATCCACCATCTATGTACAAGTCAACCTGTGATATACCATCAGGTATGTCGGTGATCATTATGTCTACAACAGCAGAATGATTCTCAGAGGATATTGTAGAATTGAATAATTCTGCACCTACCACAGCTGATGGATTCCAGACATTTACTGATACAGTAACTGAACCTACTCTGGGTTTAATGAACACTGGTATAGGTTCACTGATATTTATATCCTCGTGTGAAATTACAGTAATTCCTGTATCAGATGACACGGTGAATGTCGCACGTTTTATGCACATGTACTTGTAACTATTCATTGTAAGACTGAAATTATAGCTCCTCATCTTACTGTGTTCATCTGTAATTATTGTAACAGGTATATGACCATAAAGTGTTTTATTCATAAGTAGATTCAAGGTTAGATTGGTACCATTAGCAAGGAATTTATGGGTAAGATTTGTTGTATTGTCTCCTATGGTTAGTAACTTTAACACAGTTCTGTTTTCATCATTCCACGTGAAGTTAATGAATACCTTCTGACTACCTTCAGCATATACTTTTATATTATTTGTTAAGTTCAGTGCCAAATCTCCGATTACAACACTCACAGATGATGTATTGATAAGTGACCCTGTAGTACCATAATCCCAAGTACCATCATTATCTAAGTCAACCTTTGGATTTCTTGTAGGTAATTTAGACACAGCAACTATGATGCTGAAATTATCGAAATGTAAATCAGGTAATCCAACAGCATCATCTGCACCATCACTTCCAAAGGTTATATTTATAAGCAAGCTACTCTTACCCTGTGCATATGTAAGCAGATCAACAATTCCTGTCCACTGGGTACCAGTAGAGGTTAGACCATCTGCACCATCAACAACCAAGTACCATGTTGTACCTGAGTCATTGCTAACATATATGTTTAGATCATCTTGGGTTGCTGCTAAACTAGCATTAGGTGCAACATAGAATGAATTATTTAGTAACCTGAATGCAGTGAATGTACCATCATCTATGGTTATATTATAAACTATACTTATATTTTGTGCAAAGGTATCAGTNTTCAACTGTAACCATGCAGTGGTTAGGTTTAAGGTTATATTTGTATGTTTACTCTGCCAAATTGGATTATTTGTTGTGTAGTAATCTACAACATATGCTGTACCATTATTCTCATAGAGTGGTGCAGTACTGATGGTTACACCAGAATCATTGACTATGTGTTGGTTACTGTTATTCCACCATTCATAGCCTTTGAAGGTTAGTGTTATGTTACGTGGATAATAATGAAGATTAAGAGCAGTAACAGTCTGATTATTAGCTGAGAACTGTGTAGCATTTGCTGGACCAAGTTTAGTACCATTACCATGAATAACTATGTATACCTGATCAAGTACACCATGTACAACCATATTTTCAGAGAAATTACCGGTAATCCTTTTCTTATACACTGATCCACCAATAGATAACATATTATATGCCCCATGTGGCACTTTACCTTCACTAACTAAATCACTTAAAACATCAGTTGCCTGACCCATATTCTTAGCATAATCAGAAGCTTTCCTGAATCCCAATGTTGGTGTNNCCAAGAGTATAAAGATCAGTGCTATGGTAAAAATTATTTTTATTTTATTCATGTTCTGACACCTCCACTTCTCCTACTTAAATAATACCACATCAATGTAGCATAAATTATGAGACCTAATATTATGAGACCTGATATCCATGGATATTGCTGAATATATGTGCTAATAACTATGAGGGATGTTTCTATGATACCTGCAATATAGTAAAAGGTTGGCAGGATTCTGATGGCATCAAGTATGAGTAATAGTCCAAATATTAATATGAATAACCTTGTCCAACCACTGATATTTACCTTTAAACGNTCAAGTAGTGGTGTATATATGGCTATTATGAATATGNTCAGACCAAATATGAGTTCTGGTATGTTACTGGTGCTAATTGATGTCAGTAACAATGTATTGAGATCGGTGACTATACCTACTGATTCGAGTAATATTAATATAGATATAATGAATAATGTGAATGGTATGATCCACGGAATCTTTGCCTTTATTTTGAATAGACTAAGAACACCACTGAAAGAGTACAGTAACACTGAGAATATTATTAGTGCAATACCTGCCCCGAACATATTCCAGTCTATCATTTTACCACCTCTACCTGTCTCATTCCTCTTATGACATAATATAATATGTATGCCATACCTGCTATATAGATTATTGCTGATGCACCAAAGAATATCATAAGTGCTGTTTCTGGTATGACACCATACATAGCAACCATGCCACCAAGTACTATGAGAGTCCAGCCGATTACTGTGGTCAGTATATTAATTATAGGTTTATCAAAGGTTATGACTATTAGTGCCACACCGATTATACTCATTATAGTTCCTGCAAATACATAACCTATATCTGTTAGAGGCATTGTTACTCACCTCCAAAGAATATAGTGTTCAGTGCCTCAGTTATAGCATTATATATGATTCTTAAAGGTTCTAATATTGCATTACCTATTGTTTGAAGTGCTCCTATTATAGTATCAAATACAGTAGTAAGAGCATCTGTTATGCCTTTGGTAATTGTATTAATAACACTTGTTATTGGATCAATTACGAATGGTTTAACTATGTTATTCCACATCCAATCAGTGACACCTTCGAAAGGTGATTTTTCCTCAGTTGGAGCAACTCCTATTGGTGTTGGTGTGGGAGTTGATATTATAGTTGGTGGAGTTGGAGTAATTGATATTGTCCCGGTAACATCTTCTACACGAATGGTATATGAAGCATCACCATATGCCTCACCTTCTGCTATGACTCTTGCTGTACAATATCCACTATCATATATTGAAACAAATGTGGCAGTTTCTGTTGTATAACCAGTATTCCTACTACTTGTTATTTGAATACCACTCGGATCCTTGATATATAAATTAGGATCAGGATCTGTTACAGTAACAGTGACAGTATAGACATGATTATTTAGACAATCAAATCTATAATCTGCATAGCTACCGAGTTGTAATGTGCCACGTATAGGTGTACCATCAGTGGAAATAGTCTCAACTATTGGGGTTGGTGCTGGTGTAACAGTTGGTTGTGTTCCGGTGTATGTGATGGTTAAGGTATATTGTGAAGCTCCATCAGTTGCACCAAACACCTGTACATAATATGTACCAGTTGCATCGACAGTACAAGTTATTGAATCATCGCCCACATTAGAACTATAACATGATATACTATTAAGTCCGGAATCATACGAATATAAATCTGCATCACCACTAATTACATCAAGGTTAGCAGTGAACTGTTCACCAGCATTAAGTTCTATACGATATAAATAGTACTCAAGTATATTAACACTTCCACTAAATGATTGTCCAGAATAAGTAACATCATATGTGCCTAACCATGTACCAAAGATAGCCGTAGCTGATCCACAAATAAGTATTAGGATTATTGAAATTGCTAGGATTACTTTCTTCACTTGTACCACCTCATTACCTGGTGGGTCTTCTTGTCACAGCAAATATGGCATATAGTATAAGTGATACCAGGAATAATCCAAGATATACATACAACGCATACATTGCTGCCGTAACAAATGCAGATGTATTTGAGAAGTAATACTCTGTTAGCAATGCAAAGAAGTTGACAAAGCCAACCATTATGATCTCGCCACGTTCAAATGTACCTGTGAATGCTAAGTCCATGATTATTGCTGGTACAGCAAGTATGGCACCAAAAAGCATTATTGTGGTTGAGAGATCAATGTATGCTGAAAGAGTTCCACTACTGACTGCATTAATATACACTGTTATTATGTATATCAGTGCTGTGATTATGCTGATCTTAGGTACATTCTCGAAGAATACATAACCTGGACCTCCCTTAGCTATTATTTCAGGCATTATTCTTCACCTCCTCTTCTTAACTTTCTGCTAAAACTTTCATATAACCTTTCATACTGACTTAGATCTTCGTCGAGTGCTATACATATATCCTCATATCTTTCATCTGCACTCCTGCAAACTTCCCATATTTTATTTCTCAACCTATCAAAAATACTCATGTTACCACCTCACGAGCAAGTCTTATAACTAATTCTATAAAATATGTTATTAACAAAATCATGAATACCACTGAGATCATTGTGAATATTACCGCCATTATATAGCCACCATCTATGGATATATCTGAAATAACTGAAGCAAAACTCAGATAACCTCTGATTATCGATGCAAATGTAGTACTAACAGTAACTTCAGTGAATGCACCAAACATTAAAATACCAGAACCTAATATTATACCAGATACCGCATACCTCGTCTGTTGATTATTTCTGGTTACAAAGCTATATGTGAGCAAACCAACTGAACCAGCTATAAGTGCAAATGACATGAANTCATAAAAGGTGTGCCAAAATGGTGGTACACCAAGTACAGCTATGATAGCTAAGAAAGGTGCTGGTGCATACTGAATATTATTTCTCAGAAGCAATCCACCAAATGATCCAGCAATCATTGAAGAGGTAAATAATGGGATCATTGCCAGGAGGGTCCCAAATCCTACTAAACCAGCAACAGCAGCAAATAATGAACCTCTAAGTGCGACCATGAGATTATTATTAAATATAAAGTAAGTATATTCAATGACTCTCTGTATAAGTGGTAATATTGCTAAGGTACTAATGAATGTCAATATGTCTAAAGCCAGATTGAGGTGATACCCAAAGACATACCTTATAGCATCAGTTGATGGGTTAAGTCCAACAACTATANATGTTGCAAAGAAACACCCGAACATTAGACTTACTAACAATCCGAGTATTGCATCATAATTCTTATTAGCTACGGTGTTATACCATACTGGTGAATATGCTATAGTATAAATTATACCAACGATCAGTGTTGAAATCGTGAAATATACTGTTAATGACAGTATACTGAATTCTATGACTGATTCGTTGAATATTATGGTTATTATAGCGTATATAGGGTAGAATGTGATCAGTGTTGATACTAATATATATAAATAATCTGAATCATATACTTCTTTACCAGATTTTATTCCACCACTAAATATTTCACTATACCTATTATACTTAAAGATAAAGACGAATAATCCAAAAAATGAAAAAATAAAAAATAATGGATCTGATAATATATTGTATGTCATGGTCATCTTCTGGTTGTTCCGTAGTGCCACATTACCACAAGCAGGGTTATTAAGACTGCCGCAATAACTATTCCAATGAATACATAGTTCTCCTGTGCCCAAGTCCAAGTACTATTGAACCATTCTGTTAGCTGAGACAATATTGCCAGGAATGCAAACATTCCAATAATGCTGGCCTGACCACTGAGTGATCTTGGTATAAGTGGCATACCCTTGCTATATCTATAGATCAATAATGCAACAATTGATATGACCACTATTATACCTATCCATGCAAGTACTGATATACCATAGTACTCATAACTCCACCAGTACATTGCAGTTGGTGGGGCGACGAGTGCAGCAGGTAGCGTAATTGTGACATTCTTAGTATGTGTGCTTGTAACCTTTGGTCCACCAATTGGATCCAAGTCATACATGAANTTATAGCCATCTTCAAGTGTACCATTAGTGTCCCATGCATATGCAGTTAGGAGGAATGTGCTATTATACGCAACCTTGGTATCAAGGAATACAGCCTTGATGTAACCATTACTCTCGCTAAGTCCAACATCAGTGCTATTTGTTCCAGCAACTGGTACTATGCTTGTGAAGTAGGTCTTGTTAAGGTAGACATTGAAGTAAGCCTTATTAATTGGAACCTTTGTATTACTATAATTATATCTCTCAAGCTTGTAACTGATTGAGAGTTTATTAACACTAGCCTTGCTAAGATTAAGATCTATAGCACTTGTGGTATCAGTCACATAAACTGTGACATTATCATCCGTTGTGGTGAAGTAAGATGAATATTTGTACACAGTAGCAGGATCAAAGACTATGTAGGTTATCTTCTCTGGTGTGGTTGAGGTTGTATAATCAGTGGCTGATGCATTTGACACATAAGCAAGTACTGCAGAATCTGTCATTACTGTTCCAGTATCAATACCCTGAGATGAGACATATCCGCTACTATAGTTAAACGTAAGATTAACCACTGTTATATTAACATTCTTAGCAGTCCACACAGCATTGGTGTAAT
>JGI24019J35510_1000499_pt1 | contig 22795 bp, 39 predicted proteins | sample Deesub1362B_J571_FD_35510 | JGI IMG/M metagenome (IMG submission 35510) | reverse complement strand
CTTGTGCCTTACAATGTACCTTATCTTCCTCTCTGTTAATCTGCCGTAACCCATCAGTTGTTTGAGGGTATTTAAAGTCAAATTTTTTGGGACTATACATTCTCGCCTTAGCTTTTAAAGTCTATTTTTAGCCAATTTCCTATGAAACTAATAGTTAAGGACTTGAATGTATCTGAGCTCAGCGACGACAAGAACGTTTACGTCGAGGGCTACGCTTCAGCAGCTGTCAGGGACCTATACGATGAGGTCATCACCGAGGAAGCGCTCAAGGAAGCGGCTAAGGACTTGACGAGGGAGCCGTACAACAAGGTCTTTCTCAACCACAAGCACGACGACATTCCGATAGGCAAGATCATCGAAGCCGAGGTAAGAGATGGCAAGCTGTGGGTCAAGCTGATGCTGAACAAAGCCCATCCACAATTTGAAACCGTTTACCGCTCGTTGAAGGATGGCTTCCTCGACGCGTTCTCAATCGGCTTTAAAGCTCTTGAAAAGCAGGGCAACAGAATTATTAAGCTAAGGATAGTTGAAGTAAGCTTGGTTTCTATTCCGGCTAATCCTCAAGCAGTTGTAGAGCAAGTTTACGAGAAAAACTTCGAGCCAGAGGAAGTTCGCGGAGTAGTGCCATCGCATCCCTGGAAGTACGGCAAAGACGAGCAATCAGGCTGGAAGAAGCCAACTCTAAGCGACTTCACAAATAAAAGCTGGGATGAGCTGAGTGATGCTGAGAAGAGATCGATAGCTGGTCACTTCGCTTGGGCTCCTGCAAACCCACCAGAGCGATTCACAGATCTAAAGTTACCCCACCACGATCCCAAAAGCCATGCAGTTGTGCGGAGGGGAGTGATTGCAGCGATGGCCGCCTTATTCGGAGCAAGGGGCGGAGTTGACATTCCAGCTGAAGACAAGAAGAAAGTTTACGATCATCTCGCAGCCCACTACAGGGAATTTGGTATGGAGCCTCCCGAATTCAGATTCCTCGAGGAATTCGCAACCAAACTACTCGAACTTGATGAAACCGAGTCTGAGAAGCGGCCTGCTTTAAAAAGTCCGAATTTCAAAGAGCAACGCATGAGTGAGGAAGTAGAGAAGAAACTGGAAGAGCTGACTTCAGAGATTGAGCGTCTCAAGGCAGAAAACGAGAATCTCAGAAAGAGGCTTGCAGAGTACGAGGAAAAAGAGAGGGCAGCGATCATAGAGAAGATCAAGAAAGTTGCAGCAATCACGAAGGCTGAAGTAAATGAGGAGGAGCTGAAGAAGGCTAATGTCGTTGAACTCAAGCTCGTTTACGCTGATCTTGCTGACAGGGTTATTTCTAACAAGACTGCTGAGAAAGTCAAGACCCCAGTTGATGACTCTGAGTTCATCGAGACAAAGTGGGGCAGGGCTGATGCACGCAAGGTTGCCGAGCTGAGGAAAATGCTGGGTATTGAGGAGGAGGTGAAGTGAGATGCCCCTCGTTTATGCGGAAGGAAGGTTCGTTAAAGCTACGGCAGGGGCGGCAATAACTGCAGGACAGCTCGTCGAGCTTACTGACGATGAAACAGTTGCTCCAGCTTCAGCAGGCTCAACTGCTGTGCTTGGCGTTGCGTTGATGGATGCAGCTGCAGGCGAGCTCGTCACAGTTATTACAGAGGGGATCGTCGAAGTGACTGCTGGTGGGGCAGTTTCTGCTGGATCGAAAGTACAAGCAGCTGACGGAGGTAAGGTAACTGCATGGAGTGCATCTGCAGCCGGGGATTCTGCGAAGATAGTCGGGATTGCGATCACATCTGCTGCTGCGGATGGAGATAAGGTAAAAATCAAGCTGGAGGTGTGATAAATGCCCGTGCTGACATCAGATATCTTGCCGGCTGAACTCCTGCAGGTAATTAGTGATGTTGTGGTCGTTCAGGCAAGGGCAACGAGAGTAGGCAGGAACCTCGTACAGGTCGAGAAGGTCGATGCTGGAGCTCAGACTTACAAATTCCGCAAGTTCACTGGATTCAGCGATGTACAGGAGATTCCTGAGGGGGCTGAGTTCCCGCTTGAGGGTGTCGAGTACACCGAGGAGACTGCAGACATCAAGAAGATCGGTAAAGCGTTCATGGTCACGAGGGAGGAATATCTGGGCAACAAGATCCACAGCATCGGACAGCTCGCAAGAGATGCTGCAGAGGTTGTCGCATTGAAGGAGGACGAGATGATTATTGGCGAGCTCGTGAGCGATGCAGGGAAGCAGCAGGCCGCATCTGCGGCATGGAGCGATACTGGCAACCCATACAACGATGTCTCAGCAGCCTTGGCAAAGCTTGAGGAAGTGAATGTAAAACCGGATGTCCTCGTCCTCCACCCATACGAGGTCGCTGATCTCAGGAGAATTGACGCTGATGCTAAGATGACCTACGCCCAGCTCATCGAAGGTCTTGGTCTGAAAGTCATCGCAACTCCGAAGCTGTCAACTGGAACTGGCCTGCTTCTCGACACAAAGAGGGCTGGAGTGCTTGTAGTTGCAGAAGACATCTCAATTGAAGGGCCTACATACAAGCAGGAGAACCAGAGCTATCTGATCAATGTATTCGAGAGAATCGTTCCAGTCGTGAGGTACCCAGACGCAATCTGCAAGCTGACAGGAATCTAACCCTTATTTTTTGAGGGGTCAATGATGACAGGGTTTGACAGGGATGAGGTCAGACTACTCGGAGAGCTTAACGGGAAGATGGACCGTGTTTTGTGCGAGCTTCAGAAAATCAACGGAAGACTGAATAGGCACGAGGATCAGCTTGAGGAGCATGACAGGGCCATAGAGCAGCACAAAAGTTATTTCAGGATTATAGGAGGTGTTATCGGAGCTATAATCACACTAATCGCTGCAGCAATAGCGGTAATAACTTCAAGGCTTTGATTTTTCTTTTTAAAGTCTATTTTCGAGCTTTTTGCATGAAGGTCCGAAACAAGACGAAAGCTGTTGTTTATATTGGTAACAAAATCATCAAGCCAGGAGAGGTCACAGAGTTGAGCAAGAAGGAACTCGAATTCACCGGAGTTAAAGCAATGATTGAGAGCAAAGAGCTTGAGATTGTTGAGGAAGAGAAGAGAGTAAAGAAAAAGAAAGAGTGAGCTATGATAACGATAGCTGAGGTCAGAAGCACACTTGGAGAAGCGTATTCGACAAAACCGGATGATGCGATAATTCAGTCATTCATTGATCGTAGAACAGAGGAGCTTAAAGATTTGATCGGGCTTGATGATTTGTCATCGCCTCCTCATCAGAGTCTGCTGAAAAGATGGTTGCTCAACAAGGTTTGCTGCGATGTTCTCGCCAATGATCTTCTTGGTGTTGATTCGGCTGATGTGCTTGAGTACAGCATTGGGGAGTTGAGGGAGAGCAGGAGTAAAAATGTCGATCTGAAGTTAACATGGTATCAATCTTTTAAAGAGGCTGCAGATCTGGCTCTGAATACATATTTCCTGAAGACGAGGAGTTACAGAGCTGTGAGATTATAGCAACAGTTTTATTTGATAAGATAAAAATATGAGTGTGGAGAGAGGAAGAAAGCTGTTAAGGCAGCTGAAATATCTGGTTGAAAGCCATTTTCCAGAGCTCGTCGTTGAGCAATCGCAAGATGCAATTTTGATAAGGGTTAGAAATGGCAACTCAAGAAGAGGTCCTGCAAGCAATAGTTGAAAATAACGGCGTGATGAGCTTCAAGCAGCTGAAAGAGCATTTTGGGATAGGCAAGTCTGGCTCTTCGTGGCTTCCTCAGCGTTTGAAGTCGCTTGAATCGAAAAAGCTGATTTACAGGCTCAGAGTTGGAAACGAAACTTTCTTCATTGCAGATCCAGATCTGGTTGAGTTTGAGACCAGAGGAAGGCCAGCCGGCACTGTTTGCATTAACACGGCTATGGAGCAGAAGCTGTTGAATTTTGTCAACGAGCGGAAGATAGTTACGAGATGGAAATTGCGAGAGGGGCTTGGATGGTGTGAGAGAACGATTAATAAATACGTCAAAAGTTTGATCGACAAGAACATGCTGATTGAATGGGACACAGGGACTGTGAGGCTGTATTTCACTCCAAAAACTCTTGACAGTATCCTTGCCGACTACTACGAAAAACTGTATTCTAATTTTTGATCCTGAAATCAGGATCAAATTGAGTCTTTTGGTAAGGTGAAATTTGAGCCTATTTTTAAAGTCTATGTGAAAGCCGAATCTATGCCAGATGAAAATAAGATAAATGAACCGCTTGGATTACCACGAGGATCGATAAGGGCCATACTTGCAGGAACTGTCGTGGGCGGAACAATAGTTCTGTATGGGATTACGGGAAATGTCCCAGACTGGTTGATAAGTGCCTTCGGTACGGCGTTTGGCTTCTACTTTGGCTCAAGATCTGTCTCGAAGTAATTTGTATCTTTTAAAGTCTGTTTTTAACTTCTTTTTGTGGCGAGAAGTCCAGATATCAAAGATCTAACTAAAAAACCATACAAACGGTCAATTTTCTGGATAGTTTTCCTTATCATCGGACTACTTGCTGATGAGTACATTAAGGAGGGTTACTTGTTCGATCCAGCCGACATGACGATTTACGGGACTCACGAGTTTCTGATAACACTTCTCTCTGTTTTGGGGGTGTCGTTATGTCTTTCGAAAAGATTCTTGAAAAGAAGGGGAGAGAAGTAACTCTTATAAAGATGACTCAAATAAGTGATGCTGGTTACATCAGCAAGCAGGAAACTGTTGTAACGATTAAAGCTGTTGTCTTACCGCTTACATCCGAGGAGAGAAAGTTCTGGCAGGAAGTCGGAATAAGGAAAGCCAGTTTGAAAGTTTTTACCGATCGGGAACTCAGTACTGGCTGGCAGATCGAGATCGACGGCAAGCGCTACACGATCAGAGCCTACGAAAACTATGAGAAATACAGAAAAGCGATCCTTGAGGCGGTTGAATGATCAGGGATAGGAACAAGATTCCTGAGCTGCTGAATTCGCTTCCAAAAGAGAAGGAGCGGATATTGCGAAAAGCAGGAGCTTTCCTTGAGGGAGCCGTGAAGGAGAAGATAACGCAGGGCGATCCATCTTGGCCGCCCCTCCGGCCAGAGACTGTTAAACGGAAGGGCTCATCAAAACCTCTCATCGATACTGGAAAGCTCAGAACTTCAATCACACACAAAGTTGAGGAGGATAAAGCCCTCATCGGCATATTCAGCGGAGAAGCTTTGAACTACGCAGCGGTGCACGAATTTGGTTCGCCAAAGAGAAACATTCCTGAGAGAAGCTATCTCCGCAAAACATTCGACGAAAAAAGAAATGAAATCGAGAAGCTGATTGATGCTGAGATTGAAAAAGTCCTGAGAAGGTATTCATTCCATGCTTGAAAAAAGAATTCATACTGAGCTTTATGATCAGCTGGCGAATTACAGCTTCAGCTATCAGGGCCAGCCAGTCGAGGTTACAATCTTAAGAGCAAAGCAGGCTGTTAACGATTTACAGTTCCCATCCATCTTCATAGATTACAGCGATGCCGTGCTCGACAGAGGCAATATTCCGCTCAATGAAGTCTACAGCATTGATCTCGTTGATGCAGGAGATGGATTTCAGGATATACAGTATCACAAGGGCGTGGCTGTCAGACAGTCCATCGAGCTGAATCTTTACGATAACAACATCCGCAGAATTGCCGAATTGCAAGAGCAGCTGTTCTTGCTGTGCAAGCAGATAAGTCTGACAGGGGTTACGATTTTTGAGGTGATGCCACCGAGATTTCTTGACTTCACTGAAGAGGACTATGTTTACAGGAGGATGATTGAGATTGTTTGCAGGTTCTTAGTATCATGGGAGGAAATAGTGAAGACAGTTGAGGAGGTCGAGAGCTCGGTTGAAACACAACCATAAATATCTGATTAAAAGTTTAATTTTCACCAGCATATTTTTTGATAATTTTTCGTATAATTATCAAAACATCTTTTCCAAATCTCTCTGCATATTTTTTTGCCAACTCAACATTTTCTTCACTTCCACCATGCAGAATCCCACTCCGAATTTTATTAATTTGCTTATTTTCGTAGACAAACATTTTAGGATCTAAATTAAGCTCGGATAGAATTTTTTTAATCCATTGTTCTTCTCCAACGACATTCTTTGCAATAATCTCAAAAGATATAAAAAATTTAAGAAACTTATCTACAGAGTCATTCTCAACAAATCCCTCTCTCCACCATTTTAGTGCTTTCATTACAACTTCTCTAAGGTCGGCATCTAATCGATCGAGGAATGACAAATATTTTTTAGCTTCTTTTATTTTTTGCTCGTCGATCTTTATTGATTCTATAACTTTTATTTTTACACATACACCGGTTGTACCTCTGAATGAGACTAAATCTCCTACCAGACCAATACCAGCAAATGCTAATGCATTAGCTAACTTTTCGAAATTTTCTTCTAATAAATATTCCACTTCGACTCTACAAGGTTTATCGATTTCTGGAGGTAGAGGTAACTCTAAATGAGCCTTAGAATTATCTACGTTTATCTTCAATCCATTAAAATCGAAATCTTTCTTCCCTTCAAAATTTGGTATTTTTAATCTAAATTCTCCCTCTATTCGCCGTTCCATTTTTATGCCATTTTTTTAAATTTAAAAAAGTTTTTCGATCAGAGCGGAAGTTATCTTTCTTCAATTTTTAAAGTCTGTTTTCTCAAGAAACTCTGATGTTTGATTTCCTGAAAAAAGCGGAAGATAAATTGGATGTTGCTAAAACAGCAGTTGCCCTGCTCGATGTAGCCACTCATTTCCAGATCGTCCCAGGAAAGAAGCGAATCTATGTTTGGTGCAGGGCTGAAGATGTTGAGAGGGTCAAGGAGATCTTTGGCGGGGAGTTAATGGAGGTTAAAGAGCTCAGAGGGAAGATGAGACTCGTCGTTGGGACCTACTGATTCTGGCCGGGGTAGCATAGCTGGAAGTGCGGGGGATTTGTAATCCTCAGCTCGTGGGTTCAAATCCCACTCCCGGCTCTTGACTTTTCTTTTTAAAGTCCCATTCAGCTTAGCGATTATGGGGAAGATCTACAGGGGCGACACAGGCATCAAGATCGTTCTCGATACTGAAACTGACCTTACAGATGCAACTATGGCTAAAATCCTTGTAAAGAAGCCAAGCGGAAGCGAAGACGAGTGGATTGCAGATTTTGATGACAAAATTGCAGGGAAAATCAGCTATACGATATCACACAATGAACTGAACGAGACGGGGCTTTACAAGCTTCAGGCCTACGTGGAGTTCACAGACGGCTCAAAACTGCTTGGCGAGACTTGCAGTTTAGTTGTGTTCGATAAGTATGAGTAGGAGGTGTTGGAATGGCGGTTAGCGATACGGACATAAAGTTTTACTATTCAGGTGATGGGACCCCTCAGGGCTCGTTGGGGGGAGCGATTACATCAAACGAGGTGCCAAGCAGCGGCACTAATGTCATTTTCGACGATGTGTCAGCTGAAGAAGCTCAGTCAGGAGATGTTGAATATCGCTGCATTTATGTCAAGAATACGAATACAACTGATACGCTCTACGATGCAAGAGTTTTCATAGCTCAGGACACTTTGTCGGCAGATGATGAAATTGACATTGGCTTAGATCCTGCTGGTGTAGGCGACGGAACGAACACGGGTGTGGCAACTTCGATTGCGGATGAAGGCGAAGCTCCTACGGGTGTGACATTCTCGCATCCCACTGACTATGCTTCAGGGTTGGTAATTGGCGATCTCGGACCAGGGCAATGTATTGCAATCTGGATCCGCAGGACTGTAAACGCTGGAGCAGCAGCCATAGCATCGAACAGCTTCCAGATCAAGGTGCAGGGGCAGACTGCCTGATGGGGGTGGAATAGATGAATAGGCAGGAAATGTACACTCAGTTACAGGAGAAATTCGTGTACGTGGGGCCAGAACCTACATATCCAACAGATCAGCGAGATTTGGCAGGACCGTATCACATAGATGTTTTCGTGCAGCAAAGAGAGACTGGGTTCAAGAGGCTTGTAAAGTTCTATGTCAAGGATTTGAACAGAGATACGGAGGAAGTCATTTTTGAGGGTTGGAATCCGTTTGCAACTCCAACGCAGTCATTCGCTCAGCAAGTGAACGACTACATTACATCTCTAATCTCCACTGGAAATGTGGAGTACGCTAAAGTAGACGACATAAATGAGGCGACAAAAAGAGCTCTCTGCAAGTTTTACATTGATGAGAATGGAACAATAGTCGAGAAACAGGCGATCGTGTATTATGACGAAACCAATCAGACGATGACGCACAAGTTCGTATGAGCTGGCTTTCAGGGTTTCAGTATCGCAAGCTGATAACAATTTCCGGATCAGCTGGGGCTGGGACTGGTTACCAGGTTTTGCTGAAAGTTGGCGAGAGTGCCAATGCTGTTGATGCGGATTTTCATCTTGAGAGTCATGCCTTAAATTTCCCGAACGATATTAGGTTCACTGCTTCAGATGGCATCACTGAACTTGCACACTGGCTTGAGAAGGTTGAGGGTGTTGCTCCCGACAGAACAGCATATTTTTGGGTTAAAGTCGAGGATTCATTGGATGTAGATGTCCAAATCTATTGCTATTATGGACAAGAGGGAGGAGCGAGTGCGAGCGACCCAGAAGCTACATTTCTTTTCTACTGGCATTATAGCTCGAATGACTTAAGCAAGTTTGATCCATCAACAAAGAAGGGGATGTGGACATTTGAATCAGATGGGCTACACAGCATTGATGGAGATGATGATGTTGCATTTATGCGAACAACTGCAACATTTGACCCAGAAGTCATGCTCGAAGTTTACGAAGCGAACGTCACAATTGCAGGAGGTTACGCTATTGGTTTTGGGACTCGGTTTGACACTTCTGCTAAACTTGGGATTTACTCTAACGTAAGACAAGGTGCAAATGCCGACCATTCAGCTCTTGTTGATGGTATTCTGTACAATATAGTCTCATATCCAAAAAATTCCGATTGGCATACCAGAAAAGTGAGATGGCATTCAAGTGGTATCGCATGTTGGATTGATGATTCATATTACACGTATGCCGACACGGCAAAAACAGATTTACCAATAGTTATTGAGAGCAACAACCACGAACATGTATGGCAGTGGATTAGGTTAAGAAAATACACTTCACCAGAACCCTCCCTCAGCTCCGCAGGCCCAGAGGAAACCGCTGGTGTCGGTGCAGCAGTTTCAGATGGTTATTCGATTTATGCTTACTCTTCCAACTCAGCTCAGGACAGTTACAACCTCTTTAACTTCACATACAAATCCACCAGTGAGGCCTATGCAATCCTGAACTTTGCAGGTAATCTCGCTTCAGATCAATATAAGACTCTCGCTCTATTAGCGAAACTTCTGAGCGATGCATATTCGATTCGTACCTTCACCTCTCGAACTCTCCTTGATGGCTACGCAATAATCTCAGGCATAGCTGTGAGAGAAGTAATTGTGCTAAACTCTAAGATCGCAAGGGAACTTAACCTGACGTCTCCAGTCAGTAGGGAGATCCTGCTGAGGTCGAAACTCAACTGAGTTCTCTTTTTTAAAGTCTGCTTTCTCCTTCAACAGCATGAGAATTAGAGAGGTGATTAGAGATGCCGACAGCTGAGAGTGCGATAACGATAAACCTCCAAGACGCAACATTCGCAGTTCCCAGCGAGACTTTTGGAGAGGTAATAGTCATTGGTGAGGATCCAAACAAACTCACGCTGTTCGATCAGGTAAAGACCTACTACAGCCAGTCAGAAGTTGAGGCCGACTTCGGAGCAGATTCGCCAATAGCAAAAGCAACTGCCAAGGTGTTCGCCCAAGGAGTACAGAAGGTCAAAGCCGTCAATGTGATGAAGGATGATGGAGCTGGAGGAGCGGTAGCGGATTATGCAACAGTTCTCGCCGATCTGGAGGACAATAAGGTCGATTATGACATAATGGTTGTCACGATTGATGCAAGCGATGCAAACGCTCAGACTGTTGTGGATCACGCTGGAACCTACCACAAGGTTCTCGTTCTACCATTTATCGGGGATAAGGACTCTGTCAAGTCAGCTTTCGCAGCTTTGACTGCAAATGAGTACGTTTTCGCAGTAGCTCACGATGATACCAACTTAACTGTCGGCGAATTGAGCGGAGCTGTGGCAGGAGTACTTTCAAAGCTCCAGCCTTGGGTTCCGCCGGAGTGGTACAGTGTGCAGGGGATAAATGCTGCAGAATACAAAGCCAGCGAGGCTGATGAGCTGGAGAGTTCAAATATAGCGACAATAATCGAGGTTGGAAGAGCCGTAATCTCCACGGCGAAATCGCTGGACGGTTCATGGATCGACATTCCAAGGACCAAGGCTTATCTCGCAACCGAGATAAGGAACGCTCTGATCAATCTGAAGCTCAGACTCGCAAACATAGGCTCTAAAATCCCCTACACACCTCAAGGACTGAACATGATTAAAGCTACGATCGAGAAAGTGCTGAGAGTAGCTCAGGGGTTGGGAGTTCTGCGAGAAGACTACACAGATAGCGAGGGAAATCTTGTCAGGGGCTATGAGGTGCAAATGCCCAACTACGAGGACATCAGCGACTCTGACAAAGCAAGCAGGATTCTGAGGAACGTGAGGGTAGTTGCCTATCTGAGTGGGGCAATCAGCAAGATCCAGCTCGACCTCGTTATAACGCTGTGAGGTGGTTAAAATGGCTGAGGGAGCCGTTGAGTTGAGGATTAAGGACGTGAGCATTTTCGTTGATGGTGCAGAGGTAGAGGGGCTGTTAGAGTTTGCATTTACCCCTAAAGATTCTGAAAATGTCAAACCTGTCAAAGACTGGACAAAGAAGACTGTTGCTGTGTCAATAACAGAAGACAATGATTACGAGGGGGAAATAATGCTACTCGCATCGAGTAAGAACAACGCTCAGCTGATGAGCATAGCCTCAGCGAAGAGAGCTGTGCAGGTTGTAATAACCTCCAAGGACCCGAATGTTACGGGCTTTAAGAGCATAACCATGGATCAGACATACTTCTTCTTCCCAGAAGCTAAACCCGAAGCAGAAGAGCCAAAATTGACATGGAAGTTCTGGGGGACTGGGTTTAAGATGGAATAAAATTTTTATTTTTAGATCGTGTTAAAAGTTTATGAAACCTGAAGATATTACAAAACCATTAGAAGTACTGGAAAAAATCAATATTTCTGACGAATATGAGAGAAGATTAGCTTTCAAAGCTATTTATGATTTTTTAAAGCGAGCTTTATTCTTCTTTTGTACAGAATATTTTGGGTGGAGAGAGGAAGTTATTAAGCCACAAGGATTAAACTCAAGATGGAAATATATAGAAACTGCACTAAATCTCTCAAAAGTTTGTACTGAAAATGAGCTAAACAATTGGAGTAAATTCATGAAAGACATAAATAAAACAAGGAACAAAGTCGAACACAATGATTTTTATTCACCAAAGCAAAATAAGTTGGAGATGTATATTCAAGAATATCCGCTCTTCATAGAGTGGTTAAATAAAGTGTCTAAGGAATACTTGAAGATTTCATCAAATTTTACTTTCAAAATGGCTTTCTATTCATCCTTGGAGATGTACATAAGGCAAGCTGAGTTTATGTTGGAACATTTTGGCGAGTCACCCTATTTAGTGAATGTTGACTGGCACCTCAAAGAAGAGTATAACAAACTAAATGATCTAATCTTAAGTGGTAAAGAGATACTCAAGAGATTGAAAAAGACAGACCTTCCTGAGCGTAATGACTTGGTAGTCTTAACTGATTTAATTGAAATTGTTTCAAGGGTTGATGTGGCTGAAAGTGCCTGTCTCAGTAAAAATATGTGTCCCAAATGTGGTGAAGAGATAGTTAATGAAAGTAGGTATATTGGTGGAAGCTTAGATGATCCGGAACCCTATGCAGTAATTTATCGAGTAGGATGTAAGAACTGTGATTACACACTTGATGAAGAATTAACTTACATCTGAGGAAAAATTGTAAATCTGATTTATTTCATTTTTAAAGTCCATTTCTCCACTACATCCATGCAAGTCAAAATCGGCGACAGAGTTTTCGAACTTGAAAAGCCAAGCGGATACAAACTTCTGAAAGCTGTTGGAGATACAAAGATTACATAAACATCCAGCGAGATCGGATTAGAGGTGGAGAAGCAAATATAATAACTAACTTCGATAGATTTAAATTTTTGAAAAACAGTTGAATTTTTGGGTGATATTTTGGGGGAAAACGAGACCGAATTAGATGAACAGTTGGTATTAACTCTTAGGAACTTAAATAAGCAAATGTATTTAATTCAGGGAAGATTGCAAGAGGCACTTAAACCAGTGATAGAACTACAAAAAGAATTAGCAAGAACTATAAAGAAGGCAGAGATATCAGAGGCCATTAAGCAGTATTCGGATCAATTGATGGAATTACAATGTAAGATAGAACCAGCAATAGAGCGAATCCGAGAATTGCAAAAAAATTGGAGTCTCATCCAAACATCAATAGAAATAGATCCCTCGATATTACTACCACCTGAAATGCTAAAACTCATAGAAATCGAAGCAAAAATAGATGAACTTTACAAAGACGTTCAGGAACTCAAAGAAACAAAACGGATCGAAAGAGAAGAGTATGAGAAGCTTAAAAGAAAGTTGAAAGAACTTGAGGAAGAATTGGGTAAGGCATATCAGTGAGTTCTTTTTATTTTTAAAGTCACACTAACTGGACTTTTAAAGTGTCATTTGCCACTATATAACCTTACCCAACCCCATCCATCTTTATTGCCTAAAACACTCTTGCTGTCATCGAATTTAATCTTGTAAAAAACCCAATTACCATCCTGTTTGAAGTCATAATATTCAATAGTTCTTCCGTCACAATCTATGAATCCTTCAATAAAAGCTACATTACTTGGTTCATCAAGAACTTCTGTCGTGGGACTACCTTCTTTTAAAATCGGATTTCTGCAAACTTCATAAGTTAATTTAATAGTACCAGCAGGTGTATTCATCTCCATTATTCCGACGACGATCAATATCAAAAGCATAGTTATTCCAAACACATAAGAGAAATACTTCAACGATCTTCTCATGTTTATTTTTAAAGTCCAGTCCATTCTTAAAGATTATGCCGACAGATGAGAAATTTGCTAAAACAGCCGATTTACTGAGCAAGTGGGCACTCCCAGTCGGTGAAGAAAAAACAATAAAAATCGAGATCGGTGGTGACGAACTTTACTTCAAAATCAGAATTCTCTCAGCCAAAGAAATGGCCGAAATCAGGGCAGCAGGACTCAAGCCAGACGGATCTGTTGACATGCTCAAACTGGAGGAGGCGAACAACGAATTCATACGCAAGGCAGTTGTTGAGCCCGAAGTGAACCCAGAGAAACTACATCCAGTGTTGAGGGATCTCCTTCTCGCAGAATTGCTCAAAGCTCACGGCTATTCTGAAGACATTCTCTCAGCTCTGGAAAAAAAGTTAAAGAGGAGAGGTTCTGGTTCGATTTAGCATATGAATTCAAAATTCCTAAAGTTAGACTTCTCAAAGAGATGCTGACAGAAATCGAAGCTTACGAATGGGCAATTTACTTCAAAATACGAGCCGAAGAGATGAAAAATGTCGCTGATGATATTAACACTCCTATAAAGTCCAAACACCTCTTCGTTTTTAGGTGATAAAATGGACGCTCTAAGGAATCTGTATCTGGTCATAAAGCTCCATGACGAATTCTCGGCTCCGCTCAGAAAAGCTAACGCTCTAATGGATAATTCGGCGAGAAGAATGATGCTAATGGGTAAACTCGCAGACAGGAATGCTCAGCTGTGGATGTACTCATCTGCAGCATTCGAGAAATCTCTCGCCAACGCTGGAGCTTTCTTCAGTCAGGTTGATTCTGCTGCGAGAGAGGCTTTCGTGAGACAGAGACACCAATCGAGAATCATGCAGGAGATCGCTCTGAAGTACGACACTCTGAAGCGTAAGGTAGCCCAGTATGGTTCAGCTGTCAGAGATGCGATGAGGAGAGCTGGTACAGCGTTAAAATCCCATGCTGAGGATCTGAGAAACATAGGACTCGGAGCTTCAGTTGCCATCGGTGGCGTCATGTGGAGGCTTGAAAAATACGAGTCAGCGATGGCCAAAGTCAGAGCTTTAACTGCCGGTAGTAGAGAGGAGTACGAGTACTATTTGGAGGTTCTCGACAAATTCAGCAAAACCGGGCTGTTTTCTAAATCAGACATAGCAAACATGCTCGCCTATGCTAAGGCAAACAAGCTGACGAGGGAAGAGCTTGAGTTTCTGTTACCTTATGTTAAATCTGCTGCTGTGATATATGGTGAAGACTTAACGCTCGCTCTGACAGCGATGGTCAGGGCAATGAAGTATGGCGAAGCCGAGCTCGCAGAAAGAATCGGCCTGCAGCTCAGAGAGAATGCCGTAATGAAGGAGAGCATGGAGCTTTATGGAAAGAGATTATCGGAGCTGACAGCGGAGCAGAAACAAAGAGTGATCATGCTCGCAATTCAGAGACAGATGGCTAACATAGTTGGCAGAGAGAACGAGATGCTTGGAGAGAACATAATCAAGCTAAGGAAAGCCAAAGTTGCTCTGGATAATGCAGCAGTCACAATAGGTTCTTATTTGCTGCCCCCTCTCGCCAAGGCTGCAACCGCATTCGCTAACTTGCTGAAATGGCTTGATAACAAACCGATAATCGGTGCTGCTGTAGCCTATGGATTGCTTGCAACAGCCATAATTGGAATCGGTGGGTATGCTGCAATTAAAGCCGCCGAAGGAATAAAACTCGTTTCAGCAAAACGTTGCTCAGAGTTTTCGTACCGTCATCTATTCAGGCTGCATATGCAGCTGGTGGATTAACTGCTGCTTTAAGAGCTTCAGCTTTGGCTTTGAAGGGACTTGCTGTTGCGATCCTGACGAATCCTATAACATGGGCGATCCTTGGAATCGTTGGAGCGATCCTCTTGCTTCAACATGCATGGGTTCACAACTGGTGGGATATACAGGGGAAAACGAAAGCGGCAATTGGTGCAATAACTGGAGCCATAAACTGGCTTTCAGAGAAGCTCGGTCCATTGAAGTATCTAATCCTCGGTCCTGCAGGAGCATTGTTATTCCTCGCCCAGAATTTCGACAGAGTCACTGCAGCCATAAGAGGGTTTGTTGAATGGATCCAGAACGCTTGGAAAGCCCTCACAGAAAACCCAATCTTCAAGTTCCTGCAAACCCTATTCCAGTTCACACCAATGGGAATGGGGGTCAAAGCAGCAACCACAGCGATAACCGAGCATCGCCTTCCTGCTTTCAGCGAGATCATGCCCAAGCCAGCTCAGATGATTTCAACTGTTCAGAGCAGAGTTGAGCATAAACAGATCAATGCTCCAGTCTCAATAAACATTCAAGGCGTTAAGGACCCAGACAAGGTTGCAGAGATGGTTGAGAAGAAGCTGCAGAGGCAGTTTAATGCGGTGGGGGTGTATTAAATGGAGGAGATCCAGCTCGGTGGTCAGAAGTTTACTGCGGTTGAAGTTGTCGATCTGACTGAGTCAGCAACGATACCAGAGCACAAAGTTGAAGATGGATACCCCGTAGCGGATCACATATTCTTTCAGCCAGCTGAGTTCCAGCTCAACTTAACTTTGCTCGAAAGCGAGATTTCAGCGCTTAAGCAGCTCTATGAATCCAAGCAGCCGACAACTCTCGTATGCAAGGCTGGGGTTTTCGAGGATGTAGTAATCAAGGAACTGAACATCACGCAGGGCGGATCAAAAAACACATTCAGGGCTGTTGTCAGAGTTAAACAAATCCTGAAGGCCGTGGCCAAAACGACCACCATCCCGCTACAGGATTTGCAACTGACTCCTAATGAAAGTGATGTTCCTGGAGGTGCTACAGCAACAACCCCACCAACTCAGGAAGTGCCCGACGCTCCAGCGAAGGAGGAAAATAAGAGCTGGCTCGATTCGATTTTGAGCTGGTTCGGAGGTGGTAGCTGATGCCTACGGTAAAACTACTCCCATTCGATCCCAAATTGGGCTATCCTCAAAAGCAGCTCGTAAATATAAACAGTAAGGCCTACAGACTATTTTACCGCTGGAACTATCAAGGCAATTATGCAGTTCTGAGAATTCGCAGACTTGAAGATAATACAATCGTTTTTGAAGGGAAGCTCACAAAAAAGAATCCGTTTGAAGTGAAGGATCCCACAACCTACGAAGTTCTGTTCACGATCCTGCCGTGGAATGTAACGGACGAGAAGGCGGAGGTGTGGGTCTTTGTCTGAGTTCTTCGATCGTTACGTCGAGCTGACCTGTAGCTCGACAGTCATCACACTTGATGACCTCGACATCGAATTCGTGATTGAGAGTGATGAGGAATCAACAGCAGGAACCGCTGAGATAGCAGTCTACAATCTCGGAAGCTCAAGATCAGCATTCAAGAAGGACGAGCTCGTGCAGCTTAAAGCGGGCTACAAAGACGATTACGGCATTATCTTTTATGGCAAGATCGACAAGGTGTGGGACGAGAAGGATGATGCTGATGTCAAAACTGTGCTGCAGGCTTCGGACATGACAAAGCAGCTTTTCATGGCCAAGCCAATCTGCAAGAAGTATCCGAAGGGGACTCCAGTTGCAGCAATCGTTCAGGATTTATTTGCCGAAGCTGGAATTCCTGTGGGAAAAATCGAGGATCCGGGCATAGTCCTGCCAAAAGACATGGTCTTCGGTGGGAAAACAGTTTCAACTCCGCACACCGTTTTGGTCGAGGAAGTCTTGCCACTCGTGAATGGATACAACATTAAGGGTCTGCAGCTGGACGGTGCTTTGGCCAGAATTGGCGAGATAACCGACCTATACACGGCTTTCGTTGGCCAGGATGGGATGGGCTACTTCGTTAAGAGAACTTACAACGCCGAGGCCATAGTTCTTGACTCGGAATCTGGTTTAATGGAGGTTCAGGATGTAAGCAAGGAGGGTGAGACTGCAGCTTACAAAGTCCGCTGCATCTTCAACTGGAAGATCAGGCAGGGCACGATTGTTCAGATCGACTCGATCACGGTTTCAGGCAACTTCAAGGTCACGAGCTTCAAGCATGTCTGCAAGGGGGAGGAGTACTACACGGAAGCGGAGGTGTCGCCGCTATGATCGAGCAGATTCGAAAACTCATCGATATCAAGCTCGATAACCTGAACACAGTTGCCCTCGGCAAAATCACGCAGGTGGACCTCAGCAAAATGAGGTGCAACGTCAAGCTGAAGCACAAGATTCAGGGAAATGAGATCGAGTTGTTCGATGTGCCGATCGCTTGTTTGAAGTCCTCCATTGGCATGATCTTTGTTCCACCGAAGGAGGGTGATGTCGTTATCATTATCTTTTCGAAATATGAGCTTGAGGAACAGTTAAAGAACAGAGAAGTAGTGGATGTGAACGAACTCCTGAAGTTCAACTTGAACAATGCAATCGTTTTCGGTGGTATTTTCACACTCGCCGATTTAATTCCGAGTATAAAGCCAGATAAGATCAACATCATCGGGGATGTTTACATTGATGGGGACTTGGATTTCAAGACAATCAGGGGGGTAAACGCAGACGAGGGAGTCTGGCACAAACATGTTTGAGTTTTAAAGTCTGTTTTTTCTGATCTTACATGCAAGATTTCAAGTTTGACACGAGTGGAGACCTCGTTATCGACAGCTTGAAGCAGATTCCATCTGTAGATGGAGTGGATAAGGTAAAGCAGGACATCATTCACATCCTCAAATGCGTGAAAAGCAGCGACGCTTTCCACCCCGACTATGGCGTGGACTGGCTGAAAATCAAGCAGAGTGGATACAATAGACTGTTAATTGAGCACGAGATCAGAAAAGCCATTGCCAACTACGACAGAATAAAGTCAATTGACAGAATCGACTCCGAGCCCGACTCAAACCGCAATGTGAAGATTAAGCTCTACATCACACTTGATTCTGGAAAAATGGATGTTGAGGTGGTGGTATGACTGAATATGGCGTTACAGCCAATGGGTTTATTCCTAAACCATTCTCAGTGATACTGGAGGAGCTGAAGCAGCTCGCAAAGCAGGAGTTCGGAGAAGACATTGACCTGTCGGTTTACTCGAGGCTTCTCAGATTTCTGGGGATATGTGCGAAGAGGGAGGACGAGCTCTGGCAGATGGCCGAGGATGCCTATTACGCAGGCTACATCGACTTTGCAACTGGCTCAAGCCTTGATTTTCTGGCAGCCCTCATTGGTTACACAAGAATCGCAGCAAGGAAGGCAACTGGGACAGTGACATTTAGCATGTCAACTCCAGCGACAGAAGATATAACGATTCCATCTGGCACGAGAGTTGCTACAGCTGATGAGTCGGTAGTTTTCAAGACGACAGAGGTCGCAATACTGCAGGCTGGCCAGACGAGCGTGGATGTTACAATTGAGGCTGTTGAGGCCGGCTCAGCTGGAAATGTTGCTGCAAACACAATCACGAAAATAGTTGATCCAGTATCGGGAATAGAATCGGTAACCAATGCAAATCCAACTGAGAACGGCAGAGATGCTGAGACCGACGAGGAGTTCCGCTACCGCATAAAAGCAACAATCCAGTCACTCGGTAAGGCCACGCTTGATGCGATAGTCGCTAAGGTGCGTAATGTTGAGGGTGTTAAGTCCGCTAAAATCGAGGAGAACGATACAATGGACGACTACACTTCAACCGGTGGACTTCCACCAAAATCATTCAGAGTCTTCGTCTGGGGTGGTGATGATTCGGCGATAGCCCAAGCCATTTTCGATGCAAAACCAGCTGGAATCCAGCCATACGGCAGCGTTTCAGCAACAGCATATGACATTGATGGCAATCCCCACACGATCCACTTCGAGAGGCCGACCGAGGTCACAATCTACGTAGATGTGCAGGTTACAACAGATGGAACGGCAGTAACGGAGCAGGAAATCAAGGATGCCATCAAAGCTTACTTCGACACGCTTGAGCTCGGAGACGATGTGATTTACAATAAAGTTGTTGCAGCGGTGATGGGCGTTCAGGGAGTAGTTGATGCAACTGTCAAGATAGATACAACAACTCCGCCAGCTGGAACTTCAAACATTGCAATTGCTGACAACGAGATCGCTGTGACAGACGATGCGAAGATTACGGTCACGATAAGTTGAGGTGGAAAATGGCAGTGGATGAGATGGTAAAACTGCTCTCAACAGCTTTCTGCAAGGATTCAGACTCGAACAACTACAAACTGCTGAAGGTAATAGACTCGGAGTTCAGCAACATCGAGCAGACGATTAGCGACATTAAAAACGCACACTTTGTTGACTTCGCAACTGGAAAGAGCCTCGATTACATTGCTTCGCTTTTCAACATCAGGAGAAAGCTGAACGAGAGTGATGAGCACTTCAGAACTCGCATTAAGCTTGCTTTCTCGAAGATAACAAACACTGCAACGATCAACGACATCAAAGAAATAATTGCTGCAACTTTGAACACGACAACTGACAGGGTCATAGTTAAGGATGACTATCCAGCAGCTATTGAATTATGGCTCTGGCTTCAGGATCTGAACAATGCCGGATTAACTCTTGACGAGTTCAAAGAATTGCTTAAAGCAATTAAACCTGCTGGGATTGGGTTGTCTGCATTTCAGCAAGGTACTTTCACTTACCGGAGAGCAGATGAGACTTCAGATCCGAGCAAGGGCTACAACGATCTGGCAAATTCGAATCCTGATGCAGGCACATACGCTGGCCTGCTCTGATTTTTAAAGTCTGCATGAGGTAGGTTTCTGATGGCGATAACTCAGAAATCGAGATGGGATGATGTGGGGCAGGAACCTCCTGCTGGCGAGGCGAAATACACAGCGGGAGAGCAGCCAATTGCTGAGTACGACAACTGGTTCAACAAGGCTGTTGTTGACGACATCGCAGCTCTGAATCAGTGGCTCGATAACCTCGGCATCACGAAAGTTTACTTCGACACTGAGGCAAATAAACCAGCGAGTGGTGCAACCACAGAGCTATTCATAGCGACTGACACGAATAAGATTTATCGAGGGACGGGAACGGGGTGGCAAGAGATCCCGATTCTAAGTTGGGATGACATCGTCAACAAACCTTCAGTGTTCCCACCTGAAACTCACCAGCACGCTGATACTGATTTGCTGAGTATTGACTGGAGTAAAATCCTTAACAAACCAACGAACTTTCCTCCAGAAGCTCATCAGCATGGCCGGTCGGATATTACAGATTTCTTTGGTTCACCGTTTTGGGACAATATACCAGATAAACCGACTGAATTCCCACCGAGTGCTCATGCTTCAGATCATGGACTGGGTGGCTCTGATGAACTCTCTCTGGATGCCTCACAGATAACTTCTGGGACTCTTGATGTCGCAAGAATACCAAGCTTGACAAGAAGCAAGATTTCAGACTTCTTCAGTGCTCCATTCTGGGACAATATACCAGATAAACCAAGTACATTTCCGTCAAGTCCGGCAAGTTTTCAACTTGATTTAAGCAGTCTGAGAACAAGTATAGACACTAATGTATATAATGAATCAAATATATATGATAGTGATGAAAACACATATGCGTATCATGTACTTCCAGCAGGCTCTGCCTACGCTCAAACAATTACCTTGATACAATATGATTTTGGTACTGTGGATAACAGAGCTATATTAACGAAACATCGTTCAAGAGAATCCATATATGATTCTGCTATTGAAGTTTCTGCCGATGGTGCATCATGGACAAGGCTATCAACAGCAACAGGTTCAACGGCGTCTTATAGGGGTATACATAACTTTAGATACTTAAGATGGATATATACTTCAAGTACTTCAGGGTCAACATCAAGTAACAGAACTACAAACTATTTGTACTATTTGATAGTATACCGTGTATGAAATGATGGTTGTAGCGAGAAAAGTTAACCAAGAACTCTGAAATCTCTCCAGTATTTGTCGTAAATTTTTTTCAGCTCCTCCTCGTCTTGGAAGTCATAATGGGCGAGATCTACATCTCCGCTCCTGACGATAACGAACTCATCGTCCCCAACAACGTGGCCCATCAGCATCTTCTTGATGGCTGTTGGCATTCCCAAGCGATCAGATTGCTGGGAGAAGAATTTTCGCATGTGCTTAATTCTCAATGGAGAGGCGATTTTTTCAAACGATTTACGTAATGTGGACTCCGAAAATGGATAAATCGATTTGGGTTTGTAATTATCAAAGAACTCTTTAATGGCAATCTGAGCCTCGACCGAGAAAAACGTAACTCTTTCCTCGTTGTCCTTGGCCACTTCTGGGCGAATGTATACTGTCCGTCCCTCTATGTCGATATCTGAACTTCTGAGTTTGTAAAGTTCTTCAGCTCTCAAGCCAGATGTTGCAGCGAGCAGAATTGCAGCCCTCGTTCTCAATCTCATGGACCGTACGGGCAATTCGTCAACTTCTTCCAAGAGCTTTTGAATGTCTTTGACCTTGATTACGATTTTCCGACGCTTTGGTGTTTTTGGAAGTTCAATATCGTCTGAGAGTGGATGGTTCAGGTGCTTGAGCAATCTGCGGATATCAATAACCACCTTGCGGATATAAGAAGGGGAGTAGTTTCTTTTTAATTCGTTTATATAAATTTTTATGTCATTAAGATTAAATCGGTATGAACACCACTCTGCAAAATCGTACAATCTCGTTGCAGTGTCTCTCAAATGTCCCTCTGAAACACCCTTAATCGCCATTTTTGTTAGAATCTCCTCAATGTCGTGTTTGGAGAAAACAAAAACAATAGCCCCGGCCGGATTCGAACCGGCGTCGCCGGATCCAGAGTCCGGCAGGATTGACCGCTACCCCACGGGGCTTTTGCCAACTCCTTTTGCTAACCTTGTAGCTAAGATTTATCAAAATTTTGGTCTTGTTTCACAATCTTCTCAAAATATGCTCAACTTTAACAAAACCTTTTTAAACTTTAATCAGGAAAATAAAAAGAGCATGTCAACTATATCTCGTATTCAGAGAATTAAAGAGTATCTTTCTAAAAGAAGGTTATCGCAGAGAAAGAAGGTAGGTGTTCTTGTAGATGGTCCTAATATGCTTAGGAAGGAGTTTAACATTAACTTGAAAGAGATTAGAGAGATTTTGACCGAGTATGGAGATATTAAAATAGCCAAGGTCTTTCTGAATCAGTATGCAACCGAAAAACTCGTTGAAGCCATTGAAAATCAAGGATTTGAACCAATAGTAACGTCCGGGGATGTTGACGTTCGATTGGCTGTTGAGGCGATGGAACTCATTTACAACGACTCCATAGATGCCATAGCCATCGTCACGAGGGATGCGGATTTCAAGGCAGTTTTGATGAAAGCAATGGAGATGGGGAAGGAAACTATCATAATTGGTGCAGAACCCGGATTTTCAACTGCACTTAAAAATTCCGCAGACATTGCCATAGTTTTGAATGAAGAGATGATGGAGGAAGAGAGGGAACCTGAGGAAATAATTGAGGTATGAAACTTTTTTTGTTCGAATTTGCTACTTGNGGTGAAAAAATAGAGGATAGTATTGCTGTTGAAGGGCTTGCGATGTTTAAAGCTGCCTACGATGGATTTAAAAAGTACTATGACATTCATGGTTTTGTCAGATCTGAATACTCCTTCCTTTTCGATGTTCCTTCTGGAAATATCACTCTGCTGGAAGATTACCTTTCTGAAAGTGATGCATTTCTAATAGTAGCCCCGGAAGACGAGAACCTGCTACTGGAG
>JGI24019J35510_1000101_pt1 | contig 80271 bp, 90 predicted proteins | sample Deesub1362B_J571_FD_35510 | JGI IMG/M metagenome (IMG submission 35510) | reverse complement strand
AGAGAACCTCTACCCCTCGTGATTAGCTACAGAAACGTGATCGAGGGGCAAGTTCTCTCAATGAAGCGGGAAGCCCCTTGCGTAAGCAAGGGGTAGTTCACTGAGAGCAAAAATAATTGACTCAATTCTCATCACTCCAACGCCTACTTGTGAGAGAAAAATAGAAAAAGCAACTGAGCAAGTGGTCGACCTTGCGAGAGATCTCGGAGAGCCAGTCCCGTTACAGTACGCCCTCGTAGTGCCGAAGCTCTCCAGCAGCATGGCGAGGAAGGAGAGAAAGTTTGAGATAGAGAAGAGGGAGATAGACAAGAGTCTCGACCTTTTCGAGAACCTCTTCGAGGAAGGCATAAGGATGACTAAGGAATCTAGCAAATTCGAAATACGAAAGCTGAGCGACGACGAAAGACTTGTTTACTTCACCATGAAGGACCTCGGCGGGGAGAAGAGGGAGATAACCCTAAAAGAGCTGAAATACAACGTCGAGATCTCCGAGGCAAAGCTGAAAATAGCCCTGGAGATGCTGCGAGACAGAGGCCTCGTTTACATGCCAAGGAGAGGTCAATACAGGCTGGTACCCCTCGACTAACTGGAGCGTAACCTCAACTTCGTAACGGAAAAACCCCTCTGAGGGCTTTTCTTTTATCGTTTCCTGTGGAAAAAATTAATCAGCATTTTCGAAAATGACCGTGTTATTAACCGCTGCGGTTAACAAGTTATTCTAACTTCAACAAGCAAACACTTTTACTTGCTTTCAAACTATCATGTTTTCATGCTTACTAGCTTACATTTCTGCCCGTAGGTTGCAACCCCCAATACACTTTTATTATTCGGGGGCATATAATACCGATGTCGAGACCAAGGGAGAGGGAGATCTGGAAGCAGAGGATGAGCATAAGAGCGCTCTGGCTATTTCTCGCGGCCACCATTGCGTTGCTCGGACTCGGCGCTTTCCTCCGCGTGCCACTAATCACCCTACTGGCCGCCTTCCTCATGGTTCTGCTCTTTCTGGCGATTCAATCCACCGAGTACGTCATAACTAACTACAGAATTCGTGCCAAGTACGGCCTCATTGGCCGCAGAATAAACGAGGCCTACCTGGACAAGATCATGGGAGTGGAAATCGAGCAGTCAATCGTCGACAGAATTCTCAACGTCGGGACTGTAATAGCGACGCTTCACGGCCACGACGCAGGCTACGTCAAACTCGTAGGTGTTAGCTCGCCGGAAAGAGTCAAGGAAATTCTCGACGACATGGTTTTTAAGAATAAAGCGTATTGGAGGTGAGATTCGTGATGGAGGAAGTTGAGGACGTGATGAGCGTTGAGGAGTTCGCGAGCAACCCCACGCCGAGGCTCCCCGTGGCCCTCGTTCTCGACACGAGCGGTTCAATGCAAGGAGAGCCGATACAGGAGCTAAACGACGGACTTCAGCTATTTCTCGACGAGATATACAACGACGAGTACGCGAGGTCCTCGGCCGAGATATGCATCATAACCTTCGGTGGCGTGGTGAATGTTGTACAGGACTTCGCACCAGTGACGGCAATACAGCTCGAACCTCTCACGGCAGGAGGAGAGACGCCGATGGGGACCGCGGTGCTGACGGCCCTCGAAAAGCTCGAAGCGAGGAAGAGTCTCTACAAGGAACTCGGCATCGACTACTACCAGCCGTGGATGGTGCTGATGACAGACGGCCTCCCGACTGACTCAATCAGCGAGGCCTCAAGGAGGACGCAGGAACTCATCTCCAACAAGAAGCTCGTCGTCTTTCCCATAGCGATAGGACCTAACGCGTCTCTCGAAGAGCTGAGCAAGTTCACCACTCCAAACCGCCCACCACTGAGAATGAAGGAACACAGCTTCAGGGAGTTCTTCCTCTGGCTGAGCAAGAGTGTTTCAGTCCGCTCACGCTCCACCCCTGGAGAGAAAACCCAACTCGCAGACGGTATTGACGGATGGCGCTACGTGGAGTGATGAAAGCCCCTGTCTTTACATTCACCTACAAGGGTTACGCACACCGCAAGGCAAGAAAGCCCTGCCAGGACTACTGCGTCTTTAAGGCCGAGAACGACTGCGTTGCCGTGGCTCTCGCCGACGGTGCCGGAAGCGCCCCACTCTCTCACATAGGAGCAAAAATTACCTCAATGACCTTCGTATCATATTTTTCTCACAGCCCTGACAGAACGAGCGACCTCACTAAGGTTATCGACAGGATAAAGAGGAACATCGCGAGGAAAGCGGAAATGAAAGGCGCCAGCATATCGGACTTCGCTACCACCCTTATCGGAGCAGTACTCTACCAAGACGAGCTCAGCGTCGTCCACATCGGAGACGGAATCGTCGTTGACGGTGCAGGCAGAGTCATCTCGGAAGGTGTGAGAGGAGAGTTCGCGAACCAGACGAGTTTCGTCACGTCATCCAACCCAAAAGCCGTGACGGAGACGTTAGACGTTAAGCCCCCCTTCTCAATCGCCCTGATGAGCGACGGAGGTGAGCACGTTTTCTTCGACAAGCTTCGCAGGAGGCCCGCTCCAGCTCTCTACAAAGTCATTGAGCTTACAGGGAAGAGGGAGAAGCACATTATCAGAAAAATGCTGAAGAGGGCCGTCAACCGGCTCGATCCCGCCAGCAGGTACGACGACATATCCCTCGCAATTTTGAAGGTGATGGAATGAGCCACGTCTTCACACTCTCCGATATTGAGGACGTCGTGAGAAAACACGACGTGGTCCTGGACTACTCGGCCCTTCTCCACGCAAGAGAAGCGTCTCTGTTCTTCGACACCCTGCTGACGGTGGTATCCAAGCACTCCAAAAAGGTCACGGTTTCGGAAGAGGTGTTGAGGAGCGACAGCAACGGCCTCCTCCAGAGGTTCAACGACGCCAAAGCCCTGACTATCCTCCCCCTGAAGACGGAAGACATCCTGAAAACCCTCAGAAATGTTGTACTGGTCACGGCAGACGAGGCAGCTATCAGCGACGTTCCCAGGCACGTGAAAGTCATCCTCCTCTGCTCAGGAGGAAAGACCGTTTACTTCTCAGACGACGGAGGCCTGTTCAACCCCAGGAACTTCGAGAGTTCCGTACTGGTACCGAACGACTACCCCGTCCCCCCCGCTGAAAAGCTTGAGGTGATCGAAATACCTGGAGAGGGTGACTTCGTTTACCTCAAGGACGGGGAGAGAGTCAAGCTTACCAGAGAAATTTCGGCAGGAGGAGAGGGAACGGTTTATGCCCTCGATGTCCCCGGGCTGGTGGCGAAAATCTACCACCCTGAAAGGCTGAAGGCCGACCTCCTGGAGAAGCTGAGAGTCATGACGGAGTTCAAGGACTTCTTCAGGCCGAACAAAGACTACGAGATAGTGTGGCCTCAGGAGCTGGTTTACAACTCCAGGAGGGAGTTCGTTGGATACATCATGCCCGTTGCGAGGGGGACCCCCCCCAGAACGTGGTGTTCAACCCAAACATCCTTCAGAAGAAGTATCCGCACATCAAGAGGGCCGAACTCGTGAGGATAGCGGTCAACATTCTGAAAGCCTTGGACCACCTCTACACGTACAAGGTGCTCGTGGGAGACATCAACGCCCTGAACATCCTCGTCGATGACGACCTGAAGGTTTATCTCATCGACGCGGACAGCTTCCAGATTGGCCCGTTCGTGTGCAAGGTGGGAAGGCCCGAGTACTCCCACCCCGAGTGGATTGACGCGAGGTACGAGAGCAAACCCCGCTCCCCCAAGTCCGAGGCCTTCGCCCTCGCAATTCTGGTCTTCATGATACTCCTCCCAGGGAAGCACCCCTTCTCTCAGGTAGGTGGGGAGGACACCGTGACGAACATCAAGAACAGGTTCTTTCCCTACGTGGTGAAAGGAACGGAAGTAACGACCTACGACAAGGCCCCCGTAGGCTTCTGGAGATATATCTGGAGCCACACCCCCCCGAGGATAAAGCAGATTCTCCACGACGTCCTGGTGGGTGTGTGGGAGCCAGAGACCTTTGAGGAGCTGAGAGCCCTCGTGAACGAACTCATCTACAACCTCGACAAATACTACCACGAAATCGTGAGCAGGAAGAGGACCAACCTCGTGTTTCCCCGATACTACTTCATCCCTGACTACATACCAAAAGTCGAGCTGACCTGCCCGAAGTGCTCGAGACCGTTTGAAATCCCGAAGAAAGAATACACACGCCTCAAGGAGCAGTACGGAGAGGTCGTCTGCCCGTTCTGCTACAAAATCTCAGCAGTTCAAAAAAAGCTGGACTCGTCAAGGAGAAGGTCGCCGACGGTAATCAAGCCACCACAAAAACCAATGAAAAAACGTCCCGTCAACGTGACCACAACAGCTGCTCCAATAACGGCTCCGGTAACGACCTCCCCTCCGTCGCAAAAGACAGTAGGGATGGTAATAAAGCCACGCCCAAGAACAACGCAACCACCTGCGAAGCAGACCGCTCCAAATCGCTGGGTGAAAATTGCTCTCTCCATTGGCGGCGTTGCGTTTGCCAGTTACGGCCTATACTCAGGACAGTCTCTTCTCATTCCGCTGGGGCTGACCCTGATATTGCTGTCCCTGCTGAGAACGAGAGTTTCCCTCTAACGCCTTCCTCTCTTCCAGAAAACCCTATTTCATGTTATCATGTTTTCATGTTTTATTGTTTACATGTTTTCCAGCTTTCAGCTTTTCCTGCTTTCCGTAAACTACCCCCTGCTTACGCGGGGAACCTGGCAGCAACAACAAGTTAAATCTGTCCGTTCACGTGTTCAGGTGTTCGTGTGGAGATACGGTTATATACTTTCTCAACTCAGTAGAAACATGGAGGACCACTCCGACGAGATAATCCCCCTTGATGAAGAGCACAATGCCCCTGCAAACGCGCAGGGAACCCCCGTCAGCACGAGCAAGAAATTTAGATCTCCATACATTCTGAACAGGAGAATTCACGCAATTATCAAATTCGTGAAGGTCATCTTCGTAATCTTCCTCGGAGCCATGCTCGGATGGGGGCTCGTCGATCCGGAAATTGGCAGGGCAGTCACTAATACTGAAGCGTGGTATGGCTATGTGCTTATACTCTACTTCCTCTACTCAATAGGAACGTTTGTCAGACTCTTCAGGTGGGAGACCGGGAGAATACTTTACCTCACAACGGGAGTAGTTTACGTGCTGTCGGTAAAATACCCTGCCTTTTACGAAGCTTTGGGTGAGCTGGTAAAAACGATAAGCACACTCATTTAGACTTTTCGACTACTTCTTTTACGCTGAGAGGTGTATTTGGCAGATTCTTTCCGATGACGGCTTTCGCAACTTTTGTGGCCTCTTCTTTACTGAAGGCCACAACCCTAACGGGAGTTTCGAGGCACACCATCGTCATTCCGGGGGTGTAGAGGACGGCATCGAGTCCCCTCCCACACATGCAGGAAGTTCGGGAGACGGAAAGGTCCCTTTCCCCTACCCTCTTTCCGACCTCGCTGATGACAATCTTAACGGCCTCCTTCGGCGAGCGAGCATCCCTGACTATCCACGGTATCACCACTACTACCACGAACACTTTTCCTGCTCTCCTCTTCACCTTCAGCTCAACTTTGCTCGCCACCGAAAACCACCTCAGGAGTCTTTCTGGAGGCGCCCCCTGTTGTAGTCGATGTAGTACTGGGTCCTCTTCGGGTCGTAGTCCTCGAAGTAGGAGAAAATCTGGTGGATCTCCTCGTCGCTGTAGCCCTCTTCCAGCAGCATCAGGACGAAGTGAACTCTGGCAATGTGCTCAATCGCTCCGTCCACGCTCTTTGAGTCCATCCGGGAGACGAACTCCGATTTAGAGTGGATTTTGCGGACTTTCTCGTCAGCGCTAAGCCTTCCGTGTTTCTTGACGACTTCGGTGTAGTGCTTTATCCTTTCCTTCCACTTGCCCTTCGCCGGCCTGACGTTACCCCTCGCCCTCTTTCCCCTCTCTCCCTTCTGGAGCAGGAGCCTCGCATCCACGTACTCGAAGAACTCCCTGAAGTAGGCGCTGTTGTCCAGCTCCGGGAGGTCGTAGTCCCCAGTCTTGACGAACTTCACAATGTCGTCGTAGTTCATCCTCAGCAACCTCTCGGGGGAGATGGGGGTGCACGGTAGCCCGGACTTCGAGTTGATGGAGAGGGGAAGCCTTGCAACTCTCGCAATCTCGGCGACATTCAGATCAGCCGTCTTGAGTTCGAGGAGTTCGACCAGCGTGACGGCAACCCTCTTCAGAGTGTCTTTGGGGGAGAACAGCCTAACCGGCTCGAAGGGAACGTAAACGTGGAAGCCCTTCGAGCCCGAGAAGTAAACGATTGGTGTTGTAGAGCGCGAGAGCAGGAAGTTGATGAACTTCTTTACGTCCTTCAGGGTCACGGCAGGATTTTCCTTGCTGTCAAAGTCCATGAACAGGGCGTCTATCACGACCTTCTCCCTCGGCCACATCACCCCCATTTCCGGAGGTTTGTCGTCGAAGGAGTACACGGAGACGAAGCAGTTTACGAAGTCGAAGAACTCGGCGTAGTTGTAAAGCCCCTCTACATCTGAAACGTACATATTCCGGTTGAATCGCTTCCCCGATTCGGACATGCAGGCAAATTCTCGCGGAAAACGGCCTCGGCAATGTACTTCGTAAACATTCCTCACGTCCAGAGGCGCGACCTGAACAGTCACTAAATATGGCTTAGATTACAAAAGTATATGAATATATCGCCCCTTGCGGTAATTACACTTTTGTACGCGAAACATACATAAAATGACGATTTTTCGTGAATTTACGTTTAAATTAATTATGGGGATAATACTTATAACATTCAAAGAACAGAGATAACCATGTTTACCTATCGAGTAGTGGGAAAGAAGCAGCAACGAACCCCGCTAGTGGCTATAGCAGTTGCAGCCCTAATAATACTACTCACCACACAAACGAGCTTTGCTTGGGACAATCCGCCTTTAATCTCCGACAACCTCGCAGTACACTACGATTTCGACACCGAACAGCTTTACAAACAAATAGGTACAGGTTCTTGTACTATTACTTCAAACTACGGGGGTACATTAGACGGCGGTACGCTTATAGCCTATGCTTACAATATTGATGACAGTCGCTACATTACAGTAACTTGCTCCGGCTTCAATAACCTCCTAACGACGAGACTCGTCATTTACGGGTACCTAGTAGCGGAATCAGATTCTTATGATGGTTATTCAAGTGCATGGATAAAGGCAGGAACGGCTGAAGGAACGCTCACAGCTTTAAGTAGGTCTTGTTCGAACTGGGATTGTAGCGCTTATACTGGCTACACAACATATACGAATACAGACCAGCACCACCTAAATTATATTAAACTCTACGCGTATGCTCGTGCCACTTGTCACGGATGTGTTCCAGTTCATTGGGCGAAAGCTAAGACCCACATGAGCTATACTAAAATTTACTCTCCAAACGGGTTACAGATAACTGGTGGCTCTCTACAGAATGGCCTTTTTGGAAATTCTCTCGCCTTCACAACATCTCCAACGAACACATATATCGTTCTGACCTCGCCGCACATAGCACCGCGTTATGATAACTTCACATGGTCAACATGGGTGAAGTGTGACCCTTCACCCACAACAATGGCCCTCTACTCGGAGGCTAACTCTACCGATCCGGCAAACAACTTCAGGAATATACTTATTGACAACAACATTCTCAAATTTGAGGAGAAATCTGGAGGAAGCACCATAATCTCTCTAACTGGTTCGAAGCAAGTTTGCGATGGAAAATGGCACATGGTGACTGTTGCCGCAAGTGGTAATACCGTAAAGCTGTACGTGGATTCCTACTTGGACAAGGAAGGTACAAGGTCTGGAACCCCCACCTTCTCAGCAGATAAAGCCTACATCGGTGCACTCTACACCGGCTCCCTCGGCAACTACTTCCTCGGAATGATGGACGAGTACAAGGTTTACGACGCAGAACTTAATGAAAGCCAAATAGCAACTTTGGCAGGACAGTTCATTGTTTATGCCAAAAGAGAGGTGTCAACAGGAGTAGAAGATTCAGCCGGATTGGCTACCGACTCCACGGGGACCGTTGTTGCTCCTGGAGGAACAATCTCAGACACGATATATCAAACAGGGCAGGATATCCTACTCGGAAAGAAGATCCTATCAGACGGTGTCTATTATATCTTAGTTCAAGACCCTAATTATTACGAGAGAAGAGTCAGAATGGTAGTTAAAGCTTCAGATGGGTCTCCTGCACAGGGTGACATTTATCTTACACCGAAAACGGAAACCGTTTCGTCGGTCTCATTGATCGTTGATGACATTTATAATCAATACTCAGCAAGCGATTTGTACTATGTAATCACACGCACGATCTCTGGAACAGAGTATGTAATAGACTCATACTTCTTCGACTCGTCCAAGAAAGCGACGCTAATGCTAATTCAAGGTGTCAGCTACAATGCTTACCTCTACTACAAAGACACCCTCCTTGCACAGACAACCATCTACCCGTCGGGGGATACATACTCCTACACATTTGTCCTCGACAAAGCTCCAAACCTGAAAGTCACCTCTCTTAGCGTTCCGACTTCAGTAAATTATCCAGAGCAAGTTAATATTACATTCACAGTTTCTAATACAGGAGACTTTCAGACAGTTTCGTCAACAGAAGCTGTCGTTAAGGTTAACGGAATACAGGTGAGCAGCCAAACCGTCCCAGTGTTGAATTCGGGAGAGTCAGTTCAACTAACTGCTACATGGACCCCCTCAGAGATTGGAAGTTACACCCTCACAGTGGAGGTTGACCCACTGGACAAGGTTACAGAGAAAGATGAAAATGACAACATGGTTTCAACAACTGTAACCGTTTACGCTGCCGAACTTTCGGTATCTCAGGTCTCATTCTCCTCTCCGATCCAATATGGAGCACAGAACACTGCAACCGTGATGGTCAGCAATTCGGGAAATAAAGCAGCATCAAACGTGAAAATCTCTCTCGAAGTTGATGGGCAAGAGCTCGGCTCAACAACTACCACGGTCTCAGCAGGCAGTATATCAACGGTTGAAGTGTCGTGGATCCCCAACTTCGTAGGGTCCAAAACCGTGACAGTAGTAGTTGACCCAAATGACACCATTGTAGAGACTGATGAAACAAACAACCAATACTCAACAACCATCACCGCAAAGTACGCCGAGCTGACCATTACTCAGGTAACCTTCTCATCTCCGATCCAATACGGAGTGCAGAACACAGCCACGGTCACTATCAAGAACAGCGGAACTATTGAAGCAAGCAACGTGAAAGTTTCCCTTAAGATAGATGGAAAAGAGCTTGGCTCAGCAACGGCAACAGTTCTCGCAGGGGGTGTGACTGACTTACAGGTTGCGTGGACTCCTAATGTTATAGGTTCTGAAGAAGTAGTAGTAATCGTTGACCCTGCAAACACAACCCCAGAAATGAACGAGTCCAACAACACTTTTAAGATCAATGTGACAATACAGTACAAAGACCTCGAAATCGTTTCTGTTACACCCCCTTCAGAAGAAATCTTGCTAAACAACACCTACAAGTTCACAGTTCAGGTCAGAAACAGCGGAGATCTTCCCTGCGATGCAACAACCATCGTCCTCAAGGAAAACGGTGTAACAAAAGACACTCAAATGATTTCAATCCTCAATCCAGGAGATACAGTGACAGTTTCTCTCACGTGGAAACCTACAGTCCTTGGAGGACAGCTTATCGAAATAGTAGTTGACCCGCTGAACTCAATTCCAGAATACAATGAGTCCAATAACGAGCATTCCTACTTCTTCAATGTGTTAGCTCCAGACTTCGTCGTGGAGCAGGCATCCATAGAAGGTGAACCTGTAGCCGGTGCCCTCCTGAATGTCTCTGTCATAGTATCTAACATAGGTAATGTCGGAGCAGAGAGCGATGTAACTCTTCTCGAAGGAGAAGACACTCTGGCTACGACAACAGTAATGCTCAACGAAAGTGAAACGAAGACGGTCAACTTTTCAGTAGTTCTTTCAACATTCGGAAGTACGACTCTACAGGTTTGTGCAGATAACATGAATCTCTACCATGAAATGGACGAGAATAACAACTGCCACATATTGGTTTTACAAGTGAAAGCTCCCGACCTGACGGTGGAAGTTTTATCCCCTGAAGAGGTAGAATACACGACAGACGGTGTACCAATTAAGATAATGGTCTCCAACATCGGAAACTATGACGCTGGAAGCTTTAAAGTGATGGTCTCCGTGCCCGGATACGACCCCATACTGCTCGGTGTGGCAAATCTAAGTGCAAACTCATACACAACGTTAACGGCCAACCTCTCCCTCGGTATAGGTGTAAAGACCTTCACAGTTACTGTTGATCCAACAAACACAGTTATTGAGGCCAATGAGAACAACAATGTAGTCTCACAAACCGTTGTAGTTTCTGGAGCAGACCTCTATGTAGATTCTGTCAGCATTCCCGATACCATTCTTCTCAATGACACAATAGATACGACCGTAGAAGTGAAGAACGCGGGAACGATCACAGTTGATAGCTTCAACGTAACAATGAAGGTGGACGGTGTTGAGATTAAGACAATTACAACCTCCCAGAGTATAGTCGTGTTCAGCTATAATGCTACTGAGACTGGAACGCACATCGTGGAGTTCAGTGTAACACCGATAGGCAAAGTGGACATAAACCCAGACAACAACAAATTCACAACCGAAATTAAGGTCACGGCACCAGATCTTTATCTCTCAGTAGTTGCCCCAGACATCGTGGACGCGTTGAGTTCATTCACAGTTTCAATATCAGTCAAGAACCAAGGGAACGCTCCTGCAAACGGTTTCTCTCTGATAGCCACTTACGGTGATCAGACACAGGTAAAGCAGAGACTGAGTTGTGACCCTGGAAAGACCCTCACATATACATTTACATTCACAGGCCTAAAGAATGAGGGCTATCTTTACGTCAAGGTTGATCCAGATAACGTAATAGCCGAGGCCGACGAATACAACAATGAATTTAACCACTCCATTGCCGTTAGAGTTCCCGACTTGCGAGTGTCCATCAATGCTCCCTCTTCTGCACCCTTAAACCAGAAGCAGACCATACAGGTGACCGTTGTTAATGCGGGAGAAGTAAAAGGCACGGGAACAGTCAAAGTAAGCATTGACAACACGACAATCCTATCCAAAAGCGTAACAGTTGACCCAATGAAAACCACGACTCTCAATGCATATTACACACCTGCCAAGGACAAATACAGCAGCTACGGCAGCACATTCACGGTTACGGCCGAAGTTGAATCGGAGTTCGGGACATACTCTACCTCAACGACACTCCGCGTGGTTGCCCCCGACCTCGCTATAGACTACATCAGCGTTCCATCCGAGGTCTCTCTCGGCGAGGAAACATACATAACCGTCAGAGTCATAAACAAAGGCGATTACAAGGCAGATTCTTTCACTCTGAAGCTACAGGGAAGTGCAGGAACTTTGGGAACAGCCACAATAGAAAACCTGTCTCCCGGCAGCTCTACGGCAAGAACTTTTAAGTGGACTCCACAACAGCTCGGAACGTTCACCTTCGAAGCGATCGTTGATCCCGAGAACAAAATTGTCGAGTGGGACGAGTCGAACAACAAACAGACTCAGACGGTAGTGAGAGCACCGGACCTCGTGATAGAGAGCGTTACAGTAAACGAGACAGAATTTTACGTGTTCACGCCCTACGATGTACATGTGAAAGTTGCCAACATAGGTTCAGTAGCTGCGGATAATGTAGTGGTAGAAATGGTATACGAGAATTCCACGAAATCCGTAACGGTCTCAAGAATAGACCCCGGTAACTCCACTGTAGTCACGCTACTCTTCGCTCCGACGACGAACGGCACTATTGCTGTAAACTTCACGGTCGACCCTTCCGACACCGTGATGGAAACAAACGAAGACAACAATCAATACGTGACGGAGTTTTTCGTGAAAATGCCAGACAACGAGGTTAACATAACTAATGCTGACCTGCCCCCAGAGCTGAAGGACAGGGCAACTACAACCCTCAGCTGGAGCATGTTTGCAGGATACATCATGAGTGCTGCTGCAATAATCTACGGTGCAGCTCAGTTCGTGACGACGGGAGGCGAAATCGGCAGAAAATACGTACTCCTCGGAATCCTTGGAGCCTTAGTCTTAACTTTCCTCAACCCAGGAATCGCAGCGTTGAAACCTTAGTATTTCTTCTCTTTTTTCTCTTTTAGTTTTTTAATTGTTGTTGCTGCTGCTAAGTCCTCCTGCAAAACTGAGGAGCAGATCACAGAAGATATTCCCAAAAAGAGTTAGAAAAAATTTAGCCCATTACCTTTACATAGAGAGATTTATCCTCTTCACTGTAGTAAACGACTATTTTGGTGTCCTCAGTAATAGACAGCTTTTCTCGAAACTCGCTAGGGATTGTTATTCTTCCACCGCTGTTAACCTTGCCTATCCAGCCTATCGTCATCTTTATGTCGGATAAGACGATCTCTTGCTCCAGCATGGTAATAATCCACTTCAACCAATATAAGCGTTTTCGGTGAAGATGGTCGGCGTGCCGAATCTGGCACAACCCTTATAAATATCATGCTATCAATATTCCCATGAGAACAGTTAGAGGAGTGAAGAGAAAGATAGCGAAAACAATAATGCTGTTTGTAGCAGTTCTCTTCGTGGTCGACAACGCTGTTGCGGAAACGATCTCCATAACGCCGTCTCTCCCAGAGGAGGCAAAGACTCCCGTCGCAACAGTTCTTGGATGGCTGTACATGGTAGGGTGGCTCGCAGTGTTCGGCGCGGGAATCTTCGGTGCCATCAACCTCATGAGGGGTGACCAGGACACGGGCAAGAAGTTCCTCGGTGGAGCAATAATCGGCGGCATAATCCTCGCAGCGCTACCAGCAATCATAAATACTCTCTCTGGCGGAGCTATTACCATACAAATCTAATTTTTTGTCCTCATCAATCTTTTTTTGCGTTTCAAAAGTTCAACAGCACGTCAACTATCCCGCCCTGACGGATGGGCTTGTCCCTCGAAGGGACATTCGGTTGGCTGACAGCACCCCAGTGAGTCCCACATATAGCGGAACTCACGAGTTCTCCTTTCTATGTTGCGAGCACCAACCAAATCGCAATTCCACCCCCTCCCTTTCGGAAGGGGGTCTCCTTGCGACTAAAAGTTGAAAGAGAGTACTAAAAAAAGAAAATCCCCTTTAGGACGAGCTAAGTTCATCCTGTAGATCTCTAAGGTCTTCACTACTGTAATAATACTTCAGGAAGATAACGTTCTTTTCCTGCACTCCGTAGTCGAACACAACGGACTGGTTATACCAGCCGTAGTAAAGCGTGAGTTCGTCCCCTTCTTGGGGCATCTCTACAATCGAGACCTCTTTCTCCCCCTTGCAGATGAATTCGGGAACAACAACGTAGCTCTTCTGAACGCCCATCTCCGAGAGCATGAGCTTCATATCACCCACAACTTTGGCGAGTGGCTTCAACACAGGAGGATACCTTGCATCATCTATATTGTCGACATCGAGCAGAGTGAGTGCAAGCACGCCACTCTGGATCTCACAGCCCGACATGTTTTGGGGATACCACAAAACATCCGTCGGTATTGCCGAGACATAGGTGTAGAAGCTCGATACAGCAGGCACCTGCTCACCTATCTGGATTGAACTGCCATTCTTGGCGATCAGAGCTTCATAGGGATAGCCCGTCAGATTATCGTCGCGGTGTATTTGACCGGCAAGCAAAGAAGACATGAACCAAGCCTCGTATGCCCCGTATTCGAAGTCACTCCCATAGACATCTTCGAGGAAGTCTCTAATTCTGTGGGCCGTCCATCGGTAAACCTCATAGTTCAGGTATTCCTTGACGTAACTCACGTTAATTTCCTGAGACTCGGTAACCCAAACGGGGACGGGAGGCAACGCAGTTTCGTTTATCTCTGCCACCGACCTTATGACGGCGGTCTCCCCCCACGGTGGAAGCTTTCCGTCAGTAGTGTAGTGAACTTTGAAGTAGCCGGCGGGATACACTCTCACGACCTCGTTTCCGTAAGCGTCGATCTTATCCCTCACGAAAACAGAGTAGTTCACGAGAGCCTCCTCGTAACCCCACAGAGTTTCGGCGGTATAGGAATCGCTCACAAACCCGTCAGTATAATGGCTGAAGGAAATGTTGGCAGCAACAAGGTTCTCGACGTAATCGTTCGTAAACTCGACAGCAGGTTTAACGTCCACGTAAACTGGAAATGATCCGTTGTAGAGCGTTGTGTTCAGTATTATCTGGTGACTGTCTTTCTTGAAGATTAAAGACCTCTTTTTTGGAATGGTGTCGTCAATGACGAGGTAGCTGTAGCAGTACCACAAGCTGCAATGAGTTACGAGTCTGGCCCTGATCTCAAGCTCGGCCAACGGCCCCCAACCCTTGTAGTACGCGCCAGAAAAGCGGTAAGTTCCTGCACCCAATCCGTATCTGCACCTTTCATCAGTAATAACGAGGTCTCCATCCACCTTATAGCCGAGCTTGTAGCAGATGTCGAACGAGTACTGATCTACATCTTCAATATCGTAACTCACGTAGCCTGAAACCACGCGAGAGTCAACATCTTCCGACCTTACGTCAACTTTGACCTCTCCAGAAGGGGTGTAGGGGACATCGTAGGTATCCGGCTCGAAATCGCAGTAAGTAAGGTTGAGGTACTTGTAAGGCATGTCAACTGAGAATACCTCTGGGTACAGCATGTAGCTCACGCAAGCAGAGCTGTTGTAAGAAATGTTCATCAAGCCTGTCAGATTTTCGAGAACCTGATACTGCTTCGGCGCTATCTGCCCTGCGTGCAGGGCGAGTCCCCTCAGAAGCAAGTCCTTCATTGTTTCGTTTGTCTCGCCTCTTATAATGAAAGGCAGCAGGCTGGCCGTGGTTAGGCTCTCGTTCTTAAGGTAGAATCTATCTCCAAGAGTGTAGTTGACCAGCTCTTCGGGAGTGAGTGTGTGGTTCACGATCCCCACTACTGCGGTCACACCCCTGAAGTGCCAGGCACTACCATCGTATTCAAAAGCATAATTCCAGCTCCCATTGAAATACTGCACAACCTCCCCAACAGACCAGCTATAGGCCGCGATGAACAAAATGAGCAAAAAAAGAATTTTAAGTCCCTTCATACGAACTCTCGACAGAGCCCTGAACTCTCTCCAGAATCTCTGTTAAATTCGCTCGCAACAGAGCGTGGTATCTCTTCCAGCTTTTTTCTATCAAACTTAAAATCCAGATTGGCGCTTAGGAAGTCCGCACCGAAGACTGCCCAACCCTCTTTGACTTTCTTGACTTTTCTGATCCTCTTGTGAACTGGCTTCCTCTTCTTCAACGCACTAAAGCTCTTTTTCAATTTACGCTCCCTGAGTCTCTGCTCCTTTCTTCGAGCCACTTCCTCCGGATCGGGAACCTTGCTCCCGTTGATTACATACATGACAGCTCCAAAAAGTATTGCCTCGAATGTTACGCTTTTCTGTGGATAGAGAGCCCCCACGACCGCAACCAAAGAGATGAACAGCGAGACGGCCATTGCTACTGAGCTCTTAGAGCTCAGTCCACCCCACCCGACCACAATTGCAGCGAAGATATACATGACGTGCCTCAGCGTCAGCTTGCCCCATATCCTCTCAGAGAGGAGGTCGGGATTGTCAACTTCCTGAAACTCGAAAAGTCGAGCGTCAAAACCCGTCATCCCACCACCTCCTCCGAGACCACTCCATTCTGTTTTAGGAAACGGGATTTCTCCTCGAAGTTCGTCGTGAATATGTAGTATTCTTCCTGCGTCGGAATTACCTGCATGGCGATTCTCTTGTCTCCTGCCTTCAGCAGCCCCTGCCCCGGCCTTGCATCGATCAGCATCTGAGCCTCGTGGTTGGAGAGCTTGTATATTTGCCTTAGCGTGTCGATACCTTCCTTTTCCTGTTTGAGGAGGAGAGCGCTCGCAGCCTGCTCAAGAATTGTCCTACCCTCTGGAGTTCTCGCTATATCCTCGGCTCTCTGCGTGATGTAGAGGAAGTTCAGGAAATACTTTCTGCCTCTTCTCGATATGTTCTCGAAGAGGTTTAGGACCGAAGGCGTATCCATGTAGAGCCAGGCCTCGTCGGTAAAGAAGATGGCCCTCTTGCCGTAACGGAGGAGCCTTCCGTAGGCGTAGGCAGAGAGGAAGGCACTTATCAGGATTTTCAACCTTCTATTCCTGACTTCCCTCAGTCCGAAGATTACGGAGCGGTCAAGTCTCTTCGGCTTTCCTTCGTAGATGTACAGGTCGGGAGGAGCAGTTGCCCCCTGGAAGTACCTCTTCAACCTCCCCTCCTTGATGTTATCTACGAACTCGACAATGTTCTCGACGTGCCCCTGCATCGTGAACAGCTCGGCCCTCAAAGTTCCTTGCAATTGTTCAGGCACGGCGTAGAGGTCTCCGAGGAGTTCGGCAACCTGTGAAATTTCGAGCACACCTTCTCCCTCGTTGATGTCGGCGTTCATCAACCTGATGGGGTCGAGGCCGAGCCTCTCGTTCTCCCCTACGACAACAGTATCTATGCCGAGATACTTCCGGACGTCGTCTGCAACATATTCGTTTTCAGGATCTATTCCGAAAATCACGAGGTCGTCTCCGTATTTCCTGAGCATCCTGTTGAGGTAAAGCTTAGCCGCCATTGACTTACCGGCACCGGAAACACCGAGTATGACCATGTTGTAGTTGTGCCTCTTGTACACGTTGAACTCCACGGGGCTACTCGTCCCACTGAGGCCGAGGAATACGCCATCTTCGTCGCGGAGGTCCTCCGCAATGAAGGGGAACAGACTCCTAAGTGATCTCGTGTCTGAATACCTCTTCACCAGCGAGGCGAAGCCCGCCCCCACACTCATCGAGAGGTTGAACAGGTCCTTTTGGAAGAATGGTGGAGCCTGAGCCTCTATACCAAACATCTTGAGCTGGTCCATCAGCAGCGAGGATTTCTCGTTCAGCTCCTCCCTGGTGTTTCCATAAACGATGAACATCAGGTGGTAGCTCACGAGGTCAGCCCCACCGGCAACTCTTCGGCTCAGTTCGAGGAGTGCGAGGTACTCCTTCTCCGTTTTGCTGTCGTTCACGAGCTGCTCCTTTCTGACCCTCGCTTTGTCAATGATTTCGAGAGCCTTACTCATCGGAACGGTCTCCCAGATGAACGCCACTTCGTCAGCGACTCCGAAGGTTGCGTAGAGGAAACCCTCAGCGAGCACCGAGGGGTACCTGTAGGCCACGAGAACTCTGGCAAACCTCCCGTCCTTCAACTGGACCTCTCTGTAGAGGTTCCTGACGACCCTCGGTCTGTTCTGGAGGGGATTGTAATCAAGCCTTCTCGCACCGAAAAGGTGCAGGTCTGGCTTAGGCGTCTTAAGGAAGAACCTCTTTGACGTTACCGGGATTGTCTCGTTGAAAATCTGATAGCTCTCATCCTCTATTCTGACGAGGAGCGTCCCTTCGCCCACGATAGATATGAAGCTCTGAAAGTCGTTCAGCAGTTGGTCCCTTTCAATTTCGCTCATGACGGAGAAGGGATAGCCCGTGAACTCGTAGAAATACTCGACTTTTTTCGGAACTTTAGCCTTTTTCTGCTTGCCGTCATTACTGACCTTGTCCCTTCTTACTTGTTCAATGTAGACGGATTCTTTCTCTAAAGTCAGTTCTTCTTCATCCTCGCCGATTTCCTCCTTCTCTTTCCTCTTTTTTTTGTTCCTTCTCCAAAACATAGCGACACCTTACGTCCTGTTGAAGAGTTTTCGAACTTCCTCAACGGGGATACGGTAGTGCCCCCCTGGGAGCTTCATGGCATTCAGTACACCATCTCTGCACCACTTCTGAACGGTGCGTTCGCTAACCTTCAGGATTTCAGCGACCTCTTTAACGGTGTAGAATTCCACGGAAACCACCCCAACTCATCACTACGTCCAAAATCTTTATAACGGTTTTCGCCGGAATAACCTGGATCCGGGAATATAACACTCTTTCGCGTTTTTGACGTATAGGAGGGGACCGAAGTGAAGGGTGCCGTCGTGGAATACGAACCAAGCGAAAATATAGGGGTCAAGCCAAAGAAAAAGGAACGCAGCTTTTCGAGAGGCTTGATTCTGTTTGGGCTAACTGTGCTCCTCGCAACCTACCTAACAGTTCTGGTGACGTTTCTGTACGCTTACATGAGTGAGGATAAGAGAATAGTCATAGAGATAAACACCTTCGGAGAGGCGAGGCTTGAGTTTGCTATTCTCGTGGTTTCTTTACCGGTCGTGGTATATACCTACCTCAAGACGATTTCAATCATCCAACACCCCGCTGGAGACCCCTTCCGTTAGGGCGGGGTAGTTTACTTACAGAGGAGAGAGGACAGCCCAGCAGACTGAAGAGAGTGGCGTTCATGCCACAAATGGCAGGTGAGCCACAACTCTTTTATATATCGCTGAATATACTTCCCTATGGGGATAGGAGACCTATTTAAGAGGAAGAAGAAGGAAAAGGAAGAGATAGAGGATTTTAATGTTGAGCTTCCAGATGATTTCAACGAATACTATGCGAAGTACATCAATGACCACTCCATGTCTGAGGCGAATCTCAGCTCCGACATAAACGAGATAACTGGAAGGCGGTATTACTACTTCAACGAGGGTGTGATTGACGGGGTTGGGCCTGTCCCCTCTCACAACCTGCTGACCGTCGGTACCGACAAGGAGACGGGACTTCCTCGCATGGTACTCGGAGGGGACCTCTACTACCCTTTCATCGTGACCTACATCGATCTCAAATTCCCGGCCAGGATAAGTTTTGACAGTGATAACACGTCTTTCGACATTCTGCGTGGTCTAACAATACCTCTACTTCACGATAGAGATCCTAAAGCCCTAAAATCTTTGGAACACGCTTTGGAGCAAGCGAAACGGGCACTTGACGATTCAATGTTCGACGAGGTAATCAGACTTACAAAAGAAGTGAAAATCAAAAAGACCTTCAACGAGTTCGTCGTAACCTATCCCAACCCCCTCAGCAAGGTCAGGTGCAAGAGGGCTACGGTATACGCTGATAACCTCGTATTTGACGTGGCCGACAACGCGGTTGCCGAGTTCTTGCAGCTAATCTACGAGTCAGAGGAGGTCCCGTTCTGGATGACCTACAACGTCCTCTTTGAAAATGCGGACAGAGACTTGCTGAGAATATACGAGATTACCGAAGACAACTACCGCCACATTTACGCCCACGATTACACCTTGGCCGTGCTGACGATTCTGGACTTCCTCGGACTCTTCGACATTACCACACCCGACGTGATTCAGAAAATTGGAGACCTTTACGGTGACATCAACAAGAAATACGGCATAGGCAGGGCCAAAAACTGATCTATCAAAAATTTTTAAAGGTAAGTCTACAACCTCCTGAACACCCTTGTTGACATTTGCGGTCTTCTCATAGCCCTTCTCGGTGTGGTACCCGCGTGTGGTATCATTGCCGCAAAAGAGTGTTCGTGCAGACCAGATACAAAGCTCGCTCCAAACTCTTTCGCGTTATCCCTAACGCGCCCTCCATACGACGCAACTGCCCTGCCCGCCCTCTTAACTGCACCAACGACCCTCTCCGTCCTCGTAGGTACTGCCTCTATCTCGCTCCCGAGAGGTTCCTGCCCAACTGACCTCAGAGTTACACTCGAAGTTTGCGAGCCGGGAGCACCTGACGGTTCCACTATCTCAAGATTCCTCGCTCTCGCAACAGCTACCGGGCTTATACTCACCGACTCTTCCCGAGCTGGACCTGCACCACCAGTTGCCAATCCACTGCCGCCACCCTGTCCTCCCATTCTGACGCTCTGCACCCCACTTGATGGAGCTGTAACCGTTCCTCTGCCACCGCTAAAGCCACCACCGAAGCCACCGCTACCGACAGTAGCACCTCCTCCACCGACTCTCACTACCTGTCCCCCAGGAGCTGCAACCGCAGCAGCTCCTCCTCCACGTGCAGCAGTCATTATCGCTGTCCTTCCTGCTGCTCTACCCACAAGCGCTGTCATTATCGGTGCTCCTCCGACCACATTCCCCGAAATCATCGTTCCGGCGATCCACGGGAACAGTCCTGCCACTATCGGAGCTGAGAGCATGTAGGTGATCAACCCAAGAACACCCGACTCCTTCAGGCTGATAGTCACCATCGCAAGCCCCGCAGCGGTTATCGGCCCTGCAAGCAACAACCCTGACAACAACGTGAGGTAGTGGCCGACAGCTTTCTTGAACGCCGGGTGGAGGTATGAGACCAAAAGTATTGGTGATACGACGACCATTGCGAGGATCATCCAGTATCTTAGAAGGCCCATTATTGCCGTGATGATGCAGCCTATTACTGCGAAAGCAGCGAGGTCTCCGAAGCCGGGGGAGAGGTAGCTGAGGAGGATTCCCGTCATTGCGAGACCTGCAATACCCGAATATACCCACCCGAGTTCAATGTGAGACGCCACTACTCCACAAATGGAGTTTAAAACTCCCACCGAAATATTGTAAATGTAAGGTCCGAGAACCATCAGGATTACGACCACTATGGCATCTTTGAAAGCCATGATCGTCTCCTTCCCCGGGTCATCTCCCATCAGCGAGGCGTGAGCGAACCTGAAGAGCAGGTAGATTCCGAGCACGGCCATCGCAACCGTCACTATGTTCTTGTACCATAGGTAGTACGGATTTTCGTCAGTCATGCGGAAGTACGGAGCGTAGTAGAGCATCTGTATGGGAGTGTTCACCATCCCTCCGAAGACTGAAAGAATGTTGTTCTGGACTGCACTGAACATCCAATCGAGTGGCCACGGAGCCGTGAACCCCTCATCCACCCCCACACCAGCGTATCCGACACCCTTAACTCCTTTTCCGTCCGTGACCGTAACCTGAACCGAGTATGCCCCCTCTGTATCATACGTGTGAGTTACTTCGAGGTAGCTTGAACTGCTGGAATACTCCTCAATTGTCCCATCCCCGTAGTCGATGACGTATTCGTAAGGGGAGTACGGACTGTCGGCCCTAATGAAGAAGGTGGCCGTGTCTCCCGGTCTTATGTAGCCGTCAGGCGAGGTTACGTAAACGATGTATCCTTCAGTCGTGAACAGGACCTCGCCACTCTCCGAAACAACGTTCGTCAGGGAGGTGAACAGAGCTATGGCTACGACGCACATTACGGCGGCAAACAACTGCCACTTCCCCTCCTCCACTTTCCCCGTAGCGAAGAAGAGCACCGCTGCCACGAAGGAAACGCCGACGATTGCGTAGATCATCCAGTCTTCTGGAAAGAGACTCGAATCCAAGGTGCCAACCAGAGTCTCGACGGCACTCCATCCGGCGGTGGAGAGAATGAGAGCTGCGAGAGAACCTATGTAGGCCTTCTTGTATCTCTCATCTCCGTAGGCCCTGTAGATTGTAGCTATAATGAATAAACCGATGGCCATTGCTCCACCGAGGTAGAGTCCCCAACTGAATATCGTCTCAACAAAAGTTTGAGCGTCCATCATAGCTAGTCACCTCTTCTGCTGCCTTCCCTGTTGTTTCTCTCGCTGAGAATCCTCTGAATTTCCCTTGCAGGAATTCTCCTGTGATTGTTAGGGAGTCTGATGTGCTCTATCTTGCCGTCATTGCACCACTTCCTGAGAGTCTGAATTGAAACGTTGAGTATCTCACTGACTTCCCTAAGTGTTAGCAAAGTGTCGAACTCCCGAGAACTACCTTTTGCCCTCACGGGAATATTGGTGCGAAAAACTATAAAAAGATGTTCGCTCCTATAATCCCATGGGGACAACCCACAAGCTACGTGCAGAGAACCAAATTCTCACGTACAATTACAAAGAAATCGGCCAGAGCTGGTATGAAATAACCCCCATTGTTGACCCAAAACTCGTCGTTGACAGAGCACTTCCTCCGAGGTTCGTATTTCTGTATTTAAAGGACGGAGAGCAAATCCGCTCCTTTATCTCGGCAGATGCTCCTCCCTCAACGCTGAGGCAGTTCGGCCAGCCGAAGGTAAGACTCCCCCTCATCTACGACAAGGCCGAAGTCACGCCCGAGCTGTTGTCCCTCGCGAAGGCCAGAAACGGAGATCCCTACATTCCCACAAAGGTTTTCGGGAAGGAGGCTTTTCTTAGGCGCACGAGGGAGTTCTACGACTGCGACTTTGCAGTTCACGACATCCTCGGCACGATAGACATGGCTCCCGACAATGTTGCGGTTATTGTGGGCGTGGCCCACGACCCCAAACTGACGACGATACTGAGGAACCGCGTCAAAAACCTCACAAAGAAGAGACCCCTCGATGTCGAGGCGAGAAACCTCAACGAAAAGCTGGCCGAAGTGCCTTACCTCGTGAGGCTGATCGTCGTCTCAGACGACAAGCGAAAGAGGGATGTGGTAATAAACGACATCACGGCAAAGAGCAATAAGCTATTGAGATGGAAGGCTGTATTCTCTCCGGACTGGCTAAAGTTTCTAAAAAAGCTGAGGCCCCCGAAGCTGACCGCCAAGGACATGTTTACGGGAGGTATCATGGGCTTCACCAACCTCACGACGACGCAGAAGGTTCTCAACACTTGGCTGAAAATACCCAATCCCAAGTACCACCCCATATCTTTTGCCGCAGAGAGAGGTGTTCCGACCCGCATAACGCTGAAGAGGACTGAGGACAGCTTCACAATCGGAAAAACACCCGACGGCGTTGAGGTTTTTCTCACAACTCAGATTCTGAAGAGGCACCTCTACACGATTGGTCAGAGCGGAAGCGGTAAGACGACCTTCCTGAAGACACTCGTCCACCGTATGAGGGAGAAGGCCGACGGTGCAATAGTTATTATAGATCCACACGGTGACTTCGCTGAGGAGGTAGCGAGGGAGATCCCGGACGCGATATACCTCCACCCAATCGACTCTCCGTTTGGACTCAATCCCCTCGACCTGCCGATGTACCTCGACAAGGACCTCGCCATAACCCTCGCAACCGATGCCCTCCTCGGCCTCTTTACCAACGTCTTCAAACTGCTCGAGAATGCAGTGAACGTCCGCTACCTGTTGAGAGTCGTTCTGAGATACCTCTATTCGAAAACTCTCAACCCAACGCTCGGAATGATGTACAAGACAATCCTAATGCTATACTCCGGACTACTGAACTTCGACATCGACGACGAGGAGTTTGAGAGGCAGTTGAGAGTTCTCAGGGACATGCCGGAGCAGTCTTTCATCTCAGCCCTCGCGAGGCTTGAGCCTTTTGCCAACGACGCAGTCCTTAGGAGGTTAACGAGTCAGACGACCATTCCATTCGACAGGCTGATTCGGGAGAAGAGAGTTATAGCCATCAGCATTCCGAAGGCGAAAGTGGGAGAGATTGTTTCCTCTCTCCTTTCCGCCACAATCCTGCTCTACATCTGGTACTACGCAATTTCCCGCCCCCAGAACTACAGAGTACCCATCTACACCATCATTGATGAATTCCAGAACTTGCAGGGGCTGGCTACGGTCGAAACCATCCTGAGCGAGGCGAGGAAATACGGCCTGCACCTCGTCCTCTCTCACCAGCACACGAAACAAATCGACGAAGCATTGTTGCAGAGCATTTTGACGAACTGCGCCACCAAGGTAATCTTCCAGGTAGGCGGTGCAGATGTGCACACACTCAAACGCCTAGACCCCGCATTTGAAGAGGAAATCGAGAAGCTCATCGCACACCTGAAGGTAGGAGAGGCGGTGGTCAAGATAACCCCGCCAACCAGAGAGGACATCCCTCCAATCCTGACGCTCATCGACTGTGTTGAGGCTCAGCAGAAGAGGTCGGACATCTACACCGACAGGTTTGCCCCGTGGAGCACGCCACCACCGCCTGAGGAGGTCATTTGCCCACCGCTGAAGTATATTGAGCCCCCGTACTATGTGGCCCACAAGCTCATGACCCTGCTGGCAAGGGAGGGGGAGATGAGCATGACCAAGATGAGCACGCTTCTCGCGGTGGACAAGAGGCATGTCAACAGGGCCATTCAATCTCTCATCGAGAGGGGACACATAGAGAGCGTTTCCGAAGGCAAGTCAATCAGCTTCAGGTTGAGCGACAACTTCTACGAGCTATTCTACCCCTCAGCTCCGTCACAGGAGGGACAGGAACTGATAAGGTGCGCAGTCGATTACTACCTCAAGAGGGACTACAGCGTGAACCCCATAAAGTTGCAGGCAAGCGAGGACAGGCCAGACATGGTTGCCATTCCATTCAAGGGGCTGAAGTTGCAGTACTCGAAGGCCGTGGCCGTTGAGATTGAGGCCCACCCCAGAAAGGAGTTCGTCCTCAGAAATCTCACGAAGTCGTCAGTCGATGATTTTGCCGAAATCCATGTGTGGACACACCGCCAAAACGCGAAATACGTTGCCGATGGAGAATCAACTCTGGAGGAGACATTTCCGACTCCACCTCCTGAAACGGCCTCATCTAAAGAGAGCACAGAGGGCGTGGTAAAGCCAGAAAACAAGCAAATCAGACCACCAGAGGGGACCACTCCAATCGTCTATGAGAGGGACGGAGTGATTTACGGACCTGGCCTCGTCATCCACAAAGAATCGGCGATTAATGCGATGGGTGAGGAAGAACTGAAAATGATGATCAAAGAAACTCTCCTAAACTACCTGCAAACTCAGAAGGATAAGTTAGCTCTGGACACCAACCTCGACGCACTGGCGGATAAGCTTTCTGACATCGCGATGGAAGGAGAAACCGTTGACTTTTCCGTGATACTGCAAGTAGAAGAGAAACTGAGGAACTCTTCTGAGAACTCTGAAGAAGATGCCCCCCTCGTCTATGAGAGGGACGGAGTGATTTACGGACCTGGCCTCGTCATCCACAAAGAATCGGCGATTAATGCGATGGGTGAGGAAGCTCTAAGAGAGATGATCAGGGACGCCCTCCTAAACTACCTGCAAAGTCAAAGGGTGAGGATACCCCCAGACACCGACCTCGAAACCTTTGCACGTGAATTTACGGAGAAGGTGATGTGTGGAGAGTCCATTACCCTCACCGATGTGCTTCCATCTGTAAGAGACAAAAAAGTGGAGCGGAAAAGAAAGACGAGCCTCGTGGAGCCACACACGAAAATCCGCAAAGAGACTAACATTTCTGAGCCTAAAGCTGAAGATACCGAGGAGTCCCCGGTTACCAAACCACCAGCCACACCTCCCGTCATTAGTCACGAGATGTCCGAGCATAAACCACAGCAGGTACAACCAAGCAGAAATGTGCCCAAGAGAAATGTCGACGAGTTCTTCGTCGAAGACAAGGTAGTGGCCCTCCCCCGCGGTGAAAGAGTGGCACTGTTTGCCAAACCTGAGATCGTCGAGAAAATCAAGAAGATGATGGCTGACCCCGGCTTCGACTACGACCTGCAACCCACTAAAGTGCCAGGAAAAATCTTTGACTTAGTAATATATGTGAATGGTCGCCCCGCTGGAATACACAGGTGTAAGTTGTTGTCGGAAGACTTACCAATCTGATTAATAATTTCATTTTTTTCTTTTACCCACGAGGTTTCAGTCAAGTGAGGGAGCTGTGCTATACTGTGGTACAACTTATTTCTTCAGCTATGCTATTCTACAGATTGACATACTTACCTGCTATGTTATACTATAGAGTGACATAGTATAGAAGCCTTCTCCGCCGTTTTTCTGACTATGTTAACATATAGAGTAACATACTCAATCCTGTATAAGTTCAGCTATGTTAATCTATAGAGTAACATACTTCTGGACTATGTTATACTATAGAGTAACATGGTAACGGAACCCTCTCCGCGGTTTTTTCGACTATGTTACACTATAAAGTAACATAGCTAATTCTGTATAAGTTCAACTATGTTATTCTATATATTAACATAGAAACGGAGGCAGGAGAGGCCGGTAAAACCAATATAACCGGGTCTCAGCTCAAAATCACCCATGTTAGTCTATAGAGTAACATACCTCCCGGGGGTCGTCGACTGTGCAGGGTAGAGTGAGGGGGGTAGAGAGACTGTGGGAGAGTGTAAGAGAGCGAGTGAAGGGGGGTAGAGAGAGCAAGAGAGAGTGAGAGAGCGGGAGAGCGAGTGAGAGAGAGTGCGAGAGTCTGGGACGAGGGAGAGCATCTCCGACGTGGAGAGAGGGGGAGGTAGCGTGGTATGGCGGGAGAGGTAGAGCGGTAAGGGAGAGGGAAAGACCTTCAGGGGTCCTCGAGGACCCCAAAAATGAAAGGTCGAAAGGTGAGGTTAGAGGCGCGTAAGCCGGACGAGTTGAAGCCGGACGTCGAAAACTGACAGTTTTCGGCCCAGGTTGAGGCGAGTTCGTGAGTTAGCCCACCTTCAGCCGACGGTAACGACGCTGATGGGATTGAGCTCGCCCCTCCTCTTCCTGGCCTTGACGTCGAGGTATATCCTCCTGTCGGACCGGGCAGCCACGTACACGTAGTCCTCTATCTGGAGGTTGCTGTACTCCTCCTTCCCCTCTCCGATCTCGACCGCGTTGTCGAGGACGATCTTCCCCTTAGCGAGAACGCTGAAAATACCCGTGCACCTGAAGTCCCTGCACCTGACGTAAACGGGCTTTTTGACCACGCTCCCCCACGTAAAGTGCAGCGAACCCTCCCTCTCGACCACGCTGTCGAGAGCTCCGAGCAAGTCCACGCCGTAGTGGCGGACTACCGTCGGAGTCCCCACTCTCACGACCTCTTCTTTTTTGACGACGGCAAAGCTCGTCTCAACGAGGAGGTTCCCGTCGAGAACTACGGCAGGGTAGAGGTAGAAGTGTTCCCGGTCCTGGTGAGTCTGAACACCGTATATCCTCTCACCCGTGGAGAGGTGAAGGCTTACAGTTCTCTCGTCGGTCATCGAGTGTATTATGCCACGAAACATTATAACTGTTTTTCGCGTGACAGCTACACTTATAGAGATCGCCCCCATGGAGAGAGACCCACGACGACGAAGATCAGGAACTCGGTTGCAGCGTTTACGGGGTCCTTACAGTCTCCGAACTAAAGTGGGAGGCGGAAAGCGCGTTCATGGTGAGCAGACTCATGGCCGGCAGCCCAATCACCGGACAGTATAAGAGACACCCTGGCCAGCACACCTCTCTCGAAAAATGATACGGAAGTTCCTCGAAACGAACGCCTCGAAGTGGTTCGAGACTTTGGTTCGAGACCTGCAAGTTTCCGGACGAGGAAGACCACTGCACGAGAGGGTCCCGAGCATCAAACAGATAAACGAAGGCCGAAGCCGTAAACGGATCGCTACAAGCTGAAGCGTAAGTGTCACGAGCTTTTTACGGTTTCTTCGAGCGAGCTCCCGTTCCTTCTTACTTCCGCCAGTTTTCCCATTTTTCCCACTTTTCTCCCGTTTTTTCTGGCGAACCACAACTACAGCCCCTCCCCGGTCCCGTCTCAGCTACACGAGTTACAACTCCCATCCCCACCGAGGTGACTGAAATGGTTAGCGAGAACTTCATAACCCTTGCACTGAATCCGCAGGTGGAGCTTCCGGACAGAGTGATGGTTACCGTCGCGAGGTACGTAACCAGGATGAACATGGAGATCAGGAGAGTGCACCGCGTCAGTGAGAGTTGCTACAAGCTGCTTTGCAGAAACCACAAACTGAAGGCCAAGGTGTTCGTTGAACTCAGAGACGGAGAGTGGCAGTTCAAGGTGTCGAGGATAAGTCTTCTCAACTGACTTTTTTCCGATCGTTATTCGTTTTTGAAAGATTGAAGCTTTTTTAACCACCAACCCCGCCCTACCACCCTTCTCCTCCCGCACACACTTCCGGGGCGCGTCTTTCGGTTTTTCACGTTCGTTCCATTTTTTTGTCGCTTCGCCGCCGCTCCGCTCCCGCTCCGCTCGCTCCTCTTCCCCTCCTTTTTTCAGTTCTCGGTTTTTTTCAGACCACGCCCCCTCGGACCACGGAAACGAAGGAGGGTGGGATGGGCACCAATCCCAAACGAGGTATCACAATGCTAGTCGGATTTTTTGGCTCGCGATTGCATAGGAGTGGACCAACAGGTCTGCGAGTACTGTAAGGCCCACGGCATCCCGGTAAAAGTGATAGCGGTCTGCAACAACTGGTCAAAGATCTCCTACCGTCCTCATTCCGACGACGTAATAGAGACGATCGGATCTCCTAACGAAACGCTGAGAGTCAGACTGGTAAAAAGAACTCAGAGGATCGTAGAGTACGTCAAATCTCAAAATGGTTTTCTGGTTGGTATCAACACTAGTGGTAGAGGATCGCAGCGCGCTATTCGTACAGCTAAACAGCTTAGTGTCCCTGTCTCCCCGATCTATTAAGAGCAGTGGATGGGGCCTCCTCGCTGTTGTACCTATCTGGCTCTTGTCGTGTACTGGATCTCCCGATGAAATCTCAATAACAACGTATCACCCACTCCCCCACCGGAGGTGTTACATTTCTCCCGAGGTGAAAGTTATGGTCGAGGTCGCCCTAAAGTTCTTCAGGGGGAAGAAGGGTAGTGTAGTCGCCAGGATGCCCGACGGCAGAATAGCATTGGTTTACAGAAAAGCCAAGTACACGCCAAAAGAGGGGGAAACGTGGGTCTGCAGGGCCGTCTTCGAGAGACCGAACTATGTCGTCGTTGAACCGGTAGAGCAGTGTACAAAAACATACAAGTACAGGTGTGGTTGCGTAGACAGAGTACCTAGCGACGAAAACGAGACGATCGAATTAAACTATTACTGCAGAGAGCACAGTGCGAGAATCGTTCACAGCTGCGGGCACGAATTCAGAGACATGTTTAGTACAGGAACTATCTACAAAAACACGCCGTGCCCAGATTGCGAAGTTCATAGGTTTCTTTCTAAAATTCAGCGGTTGTCAGAAAAAATCAAAGAACTCAGACAAATACCATACAAGCAGGAAACTTGGCACATAAGAGCTAGAGAACTCATGAACAAAATCGCTAGAGAGGGTTACTTGGCCATTAAAAGAACTGGATACATACGCGAAGGCGACGGGCTAAAATGGTACAGCGAACGCAACGAACAGACGGTGTACAAAGTTCTCGACGGGTTAGCCGTCGAGGTAAACCCCGACAACTTCGACGAACCAGCGGAAGACATCAGCGTAATCAATTGGGTCGAGAGCTTAGACCAACACTGGCTCAAGAAACTAAAGCACAAGGAAGAGCAAGAAAACGAGAGAATATATCGAGAGAACCAGAAACTCAGGGCTCAGTGGCTCGAAGAAAACAGAGAAGTCCTCGACACCATCATGACGCTATACCACGAACTCGGTGACGAAGCGAAGAGAAGAATCAGACAATTGATAGATCCATACTATGGGTTGTTTGGGAAAGATCCAACACCAGAGCAAATTCTTAAGCTTCTCTCTAATTTCAGTGAAATCTGAATCGGGCGTTTTTTTTTCGTAGTTTCCACGCGTCCCGACGGAGGTCGTAGAAGCGGAGACGCGGGCACTCAACGCACTCGCCCGTGGCGCCCAGTTCGCCTCCGCCTCCGCCTGACGAAAAAAAAACTATCCACGTGTCCATGAACTCCTCGCTATCGTCCTCTTCCACTCTCACTGCCACCACCCTCGTGCCCCCGCACAGCGCCCTCATCACGCCCTCCCTCGCGCTCGTAAACTTGACGTCGTACGGCATCACGTCCAAGTAGTCTACGACGCTCTCGAATATGTCGCCGCAGTCTCCCAGAACCGCGTAGTACTCCACTCCGCACTCGCAGCGCCGCACCTGCTCCAGAACCGTGGGGACCTCTACCGGCCTCCCGCACCTAACGCACGGCACGTTCATTCGATTCTACGTCTTCGTCTCCCATTTTTAGCTTTTCCTCTAAGCGTCGACTTTCGAACCCCAAAACCCCGCGTCCCCACCGGAGGTGAGTGGTTTGTACCTGGTTATCGTACACGAGTGGATAAAAACCGACGAGCTCGGGGACATAGAGATAGAGATCGAGAAAGTCGGGGAACCGTACGCGTACGCTGGGCCCGCGACGATGTTCAAGTGCAAGACGGAGCGCGCGCTCGAGAAGGTCGTCGACTTCCTCAGGAAGAAGGGCATCTACTACGACCTGGACATCTACCGCTACGAGAGGACGGACAGCGTCCCAGTCGAGACAAAGCGCTGCCACGGGGTCGTCGTGGAGTTCGACGGTCAGACCATACGCATAGGCGAGTGCGACGAGGAGGCGGAGAGGGTCACGGCCACGACCACCGTAATACCCGTCGTCATCGTGGACGACAGGGCGAAGATCTTCGACGTCTTCGAGGGCATCGTCGAGGTCGACTCCGACGACGCCCTCTGGGAGTACATAAAGAGCAAGAGGTGCAGCTGCGGAGAGTGGCACTGCGAGTTCAGGATCTACCGCCTGTGGCGTTCTTAATTTTTTTTCGCTCCCCCCTTCCCTACCGGAGGTGGTACAAATGTCCGTTAAGAGGATAATCACACACGGCGGACAGGCTCACGCGGACGACCTGCTCGCCGTGGCGGTTTTGCTGACGAAATTCCCCGACGCAGAGGTGCACAGGGTTTCCGAGGTCCCAGAAGACATCGGCGACGCCATCGTCGTCGACATCGGCGGCAAGTACGACGGCGAACACTTCTTCGACCACCACCACGACCCCAGCCTGCCGGCATCCCTGATCCTAGTGCTCAGGAAATTCTTCCCCGAGATCAACATCGACGAAATCGAAGAGCTACAGTGGATCAGCGACTGGGACACGCTCGGTCCGTTCAAAACACAACTGAAATGGGGCGTCAAACTTCCAGAGTTCAGAGATCCCCTGGCTGAAATGGTACTGAGGACCTTCAGCAAGGCGAAGGTCATCAAGCCCGACGACCCGCTGCACGACATGCTAATCGCAATCGGCATCGAGTTCCTGGAGTTCCTCAGAGAGCAGTCGGAGTTCTTGGACAAGGCAAAGAGGGCAGAGGTCTTCGAAGTCAAAGGACTCAAGGTCGTCAGGCTCGACGAAAACGTCCCTATACGGTTCGTCAAGAAAGTCCACCCAGGTGTCACGATTGCCATACAGCCAAACCAGAGGACCCCCGGCGCACTGACACTTACCAGAGTCGACGACCACCCCAGAGTAGACTTCAGGAGGATCCTGGGCAAAGTTCCAGCGCACTTCGTCCACAACAATGGCTTCATGGCCGTCGTGGACCCAGAGTTCGCAAGCGAAGCAATTGAGCAAGCCATCGAATGACCACTTGCCTATCCTGTTCTTCTTTTTTCTCTACCGTTTTTTATTCCACCTTGAACTCTACTTTCAGATCTCAGTCTCTACTCCTACGCTCACACATTCTGCTACCACAAACCCAACCGGGTGGTTCGTGATGATTGTTGTTCACTTTGACGGTCTCTGCGAGCCTCGCAATCCCGGAGGCGTGGCCACGTACGGTTTCGTGGTCTACGTCAACGGTAGCAGAGTGCACCAGGGCTTCGGGGTAGTAGGCGAGGGAGAGGGAATGTCCAACAATGTCGCGGAATTCTCAGGGCTAATAGCAGCCCTCGACTGGCTCCTAGAGAACGGCCACACCAACGAGAAAATCGTCGTCAGGGGAGACAGCCAGCTCGTGATCAATCTGATGAACGGTGTCTGGACCGCCAGGGGAGGCATGTACTACCCCCACTACCTGAAGGCCAGGGAGCTCGCCTCGAAGTTCTCCCACATCACCTTTGAGTGGGTTCCGAGAAGTAAAAACGAGGAGGCTGATTCCCTCTCGAGGAAGGCGTACGAAGAGTACTGCCGCAGCCACAACAGGCAGGTCAAATACACGAAGTCAAAAGCAGGTACGTACCTGTTTTCAAGCAATACTAGTGCCGACGGCAGGAAGACGTGTACGACGTGCAAGTGGGTCGTGTTCAGAGGTCCTCACGTCGGCTGCTTCTACAACGGAGAGTATCGGAAATGGCTCTCAAAGAAGTTTGCAAAGAGCAATGCATGTGAGAACTACGAGGCGAAAGCATGAAGGTTCTTGCAAGTGTGATTGTCAACGGAGGAGTTGCAGAGGACCGGGACGACTTAGAGATTATCATGGAGACGGTCAAGGGCTACTACGCCTTAGCCTACGACGAAGTGAAAATCGAGTTTACAAGGGTTCAAGAACAGCAAGACTGACTCCCTGTTAAAACCCTAAAACACCTTTATAACTTTTCTATCGTCCACATTATCGTTTTCTTGTTCTCTAGCTACTACTTCAAACACAATTTTGAGCTTATCTCCATATCTAACGCTCCTCATTCCCACAACCTCATAACTTTTGAAGCCCGTTCTCCTTGAATGTTCCGCCATCACTTTGTGCAGCTTTTCGAAAACGTGTGAAGTTCCGTTTGCGAGTATTGAGATCAAAAGTTCTGGTTGTTCTCCCAAGACGGAATCTACAATGTCCACAGCACTGGCGAAATAGGCAGGACACGACTGAAGGAAGCTGTCACTCGCGAGCTCGACCTCAACCTCAAACCTCTCCATGCTAGAGCTACGAGAAAGAGCCATATAATAGTTTTGCTTTTTGAGGCTTTACAGCTGCGAGAACTACACTCCAAAACGTCGTTGACGTGGAAACCGTCGCAGCGGTCGCAAAAAGGCCGTTCTCCCGAACCCGATCCTCAAATCCCCACCGAGGTGGTGAAAATGAAAATCGAAAAGGTTGTTGAAAAAGTAGTGAAGTTGACGAGTGAGGAGTACCGAAGAGAGGTAGAGGCCATGCTGAAGCTCCTCATAGAGGAGTACAGGATTCCGGAAAAGGACGCCGTAGCAACCGTGCTGAAAAAGCTAAAGGAAAGAGGGGTCAAGATCAAGAACAACGCCAAGAAGATAGCCGAAATCACCCAGGACGACACGAACGTAACCTTCGTCGCGAAGGTTCTCGCCGTCAAGCCCGTTTCGAAGAACGCAAAGGCCGTCATCACAGTGGGGGACGATACCGGTCACGCGAGGATTATAGTCACCGACGACGTCGAGTTCGAGGCAGGGAAGGTTTACCTCTTCAGAAACGTGATGGTGGGCGAGAACGGAGCTCTCGTGTTCACCAGGAACAGCACCGCAAGGGAGAGCGACGCGGAGATCCAGGTCAAGCCGAAAGAAATGGTCGGAGCAATCGTCGCGGTTGCGAAGAACAGCGGTCACATCGTCAGGTGCAAAGAGTGCGGAGCACCCCTGAAGAGGGGTGTCTGCCCAGAGCACGGTGCGACCGAGTACCATGAGTCACTCGAGGCGAGAATCGTCGTCGACAACGGCAGGGTGGCGAGGCGCTTCACGCTCACCGAAGAGCAGATCGAGAAGCTGACGGGGATCACCCTCGAGGAGGCCAGGCAGATCAAGAACACCTTCGACAACGAAGCAGTGAGGCAGGAGATAATAGAGAGAACCGTTGGCAGGTACGTAAAGGTCAAGTACCTCAGCAGAGTTCCGCAGGAGATCGAGTTCACGACCGGGATCCCCGTCGAGGTGGTGTAGATGATGAGAAGAAGTCCCGCGGTCAGAATGTTCTCTACAGAATTCTACGGGACGAAGGTCGAGAAGGACGGGAAGTTCCTATCACCGGCAGGCAGGTGGTTCAGGAGGATAATGGTCACGGGAGTGCTCACGGACGTGGTGGATAGCAAAAACGGACTCAAGGCATACATCTACGACGGCGTGGGGAAGTACGTAATCTACATCTCCAAATACAACCCCGAAGCCCTGGTCACAATCAAGAAGCTTTCAGCTCCGTGCTACGTTACCGTCGTAGGAAGGCCGAAAATGGTCGAGGACAAGGTGTTCGTCAGGCCGGAGTTCGTAGCCCAGGTCACCGCCGAGGAGCACAAGCTCTGGCTGGCAGAGGCGATACACTCCACGAGCAGAGCGCTCGAGAGAACAGAGGATGAGGCCTACGGCGAAGCCTACGGGGAGGAAGACAGGGCCAGGGTAGAGAAGGCTGTGGAGGTCGCGAGAGAGAGACTCAGAGCCCTCGCAAACTAACGTTTTTTACGGAATTTCCGCACCCGTGCGATGTACCGGTACACTTGAAGTACAGTTTTTTCGGTATCAACGATTCACCCGTTATAAATCTCTTTTCCGTAATACACGGGTTTTTCTAACACCCTCTTTTTTTGCGATAAGAGGGGAGACACAACCCCCCCGGTAAAACTTTTTTTGGCATTGACCGTTGCGCAAAACTCAAACTGAGAGAGCGGTGGCTATCGCCCCCGTCCGCTCCACAGGATCTTGAAAAAGTTCCCCCGCGCAGCGCAGGACTCGCCCAACAAGCCCTAAAGTCTCCGCAAAACCAAGACCTCCCCCAGTCCCAAACGATGAGGTTTCTAAATTTCAAATTTGGAGGAGAAAACGTCGTCGTCACCGCACCGACGGGCAGTGGCAAAACTACTGCAGTCCTAAACAACATCCCGAGGATGCTCGAAGAAGGCTACAAGATCATCTTCGCTCTACCTACAAAAGCACTGATGGCAGAGGTGTCCTCCAAACTGACGAAAGCCGGCATCCGCCACCTAGTGGATAACAGCGACGTGAGGCTCACGAAAAACGTGAAGCTCACCGACTGGTTCTGCAACAGGGTTATCGTCGCGAGCTACGAAAAAGTGGACAGTGCAATTCTCACGACACCCGAAGTCATCGACGACAGAACCGTGATAGTGGTCGACGAAGTACACCTCGCAACGGACGACGACAGGGCTCTCGCCATTCTCTCCATACTGGCTTCCGCCAAAAAGTGCGGTGCCAAGGTCGTAGTACTGTCAGCAACAATACCCCAGCACGAGAGCCTGGCAGAGTACCTCAACGCCACCACGATATCGGCAGAAACAAAACTAAAGAGAACGGTAAAGTTCGTAGATATAGGATACCCTCCCAGAGGGAACGCAGCGTACACGCTCACAATGGTGTCAAAGATTGCAGAAATCCTGAAAGAAGACCTCAAAAACGGAGCAGTGAAACCAACGATCGTATTCAGACCGTCGAGAAGGCAGTGCGAAACAATTGCCGACATCCTGAGATCAAAAGGCTTCGACGCAAAGGCCTACCACGCAGGCATAAAGGCCAGCGACAGGCAGGAAATTATCGAGGCGTTCATGGAAGGTAAACTCAGAATACTCGTCTCAACTCATGCTCTCTGCTGGGGAGTCAACACTCCAGCGTACCGGGTCATAATAGCCGGTGCACTCAGCTACGGACCAGCAGGGCCAAGCATCTTCCTGAAATCAGTAGACGTACTGCAAATGGCAGGGAGAGCAGGAAGACCTGGATACCACGACGAGGCGGAAGTCGTCATAATCACAACAAATGAAAACTACATGCAGTACAACGGAGAATGGCTAACGGAGAGGGAGTTCTTTGAGAGATCACTGAGAGAAGAGTACATGGAAGAGATAGGCATCAGAGGCGACCCCGAGACCATCGTACTGAGACTGGTGTACGTTGGACGAGTGAAGACGACGGAAGAGGTACTAACGATTCCGGAGGAGTGGTACAACGTTCCACCGAAACGCGTGTTCGAGGAGGCACTCACAAGGCTAAGTGAAGAAAAACTGCTAACCATCGTTGAAGGGCGGTTAACACTCACACCCATCGGGCGAGTGGTCGCAGAGCACTACATCGACTTCAAGACGTACAGGCTCGTGAGGGACCACATCCTCGACCAACTTGGCACCTCAGAAAGCAGAGTTGCCAAGCTCGCCAGAGCTGCACACGTCGCTGCAATGCTCAGAGGGACCACCATGAAGGTACCAGAAGAAGCACTGCACAACGCGGTCGTACTCAGAGTGCACGAGTACAGCGACACTGCCGGAGAAGCAGTGGCTCAGCTAGTTGCACCTACAGGAGACACGGACTCCATCGCCGAGTCAATCAAGAAAATCTCGTTCTTCGTGAACAGCGCCCTGAGAACACTGGGGAAGGAGGACGAGGACTGGTGGATACTCGGAAAGACCATGAAGCAGCTCCGCTCCATGCTGTTTCACAGAATTCCAATAAAAGACGTAATTGAGATGTACATCGACGGGAAGATAGACACCCTCTTCAAACCAGAGGACGGAGAAGCCCAGAAGGGGGCCAGCGCCCTCAAGGAAGAGCACCTCGTCGCCAACTCAGGTGAGCGACAGCAGCACCACCCAGCCCCGCACGAGGTGGTGTGATGTATAGAGAAATTTTGGACTATGTTAAGGCCGTGTATCCCACGCTGTACATCGTCTCTGCAGAGGAGGCGAGGATCGCCTCCTTGTTAGAGACCATCGCGAGAGAACTGAAAATGAATTTCAAAACGTGGACCGTCACGGAGGGGTTCAGCGACGGCGGAGAGGGTAACGGCGTCGGCAACGTCAGCAACGTCATCGACCCAGCGACGGCAATTCTCGCAGCGGCAGACTTCGAAAACACGATCGTGGCCTTCATAAACTTCCACTTCTTCTTATCGGATCCAACGGTCATTCAGACCATCAAGGACGCGATCCCACTCTGCAAGACGAACGGCACGACACTGGCCTTCGTGTCGGCGAGGCCAGCGATCCCCACGGAGCTGGAGAAAGATCTAACAGTGGTGCACTGGGACTTGCCGAGGGAGAACGAGCTCGCAGAGGTACTGAGGAAGTTCGCGGAGGACAACAACATCACGCTGTCGGACGAGGACATACAAATGATAACCAAAGCGGGACTGGGACTGACGATAGCGGAGTTCGAAAACGCACTGGCCCTATCACTCGTCAAGACAAAAACCCTGAATCCAACGGTAGTCAGAGATCAGAAAGCACAGCTGGTCGCCAAGACCCCCGCACTGAGGTTCTCAACGTTCAAAGGGGACTTCAGCACCCTCGCAGGGCTGGAGAACCTAAAGAACTTCGCAAAACGCATCGTCGAGTCGGGGAAGGGCAGGGGAATCCTCGTCCTGGGTGTTCCCGGGACAGGAAAGTCCCACTTCGCCCAGTGCCTGGGCAACGAGACGAACAGACCGACGTTAATGCTCGACTTCGGCCTGCTGATGTCCTCGTACGTGGGTGAGACGGAGCAGAGAACGAAGGAGGCACTGGACATAGCAGACGCGATGGCTCCGTGCGTACTCTTCATCGACGAGATCGAGAAAGGGCTTGCGGGAGTCAGCAGGGGAGCGTACGTCGGAGACAGTGGCGTCTCCCAGAGACAGGGAGGGATATTCCTCAAGTGGTTGCAGGACCACGACAGCGACGTTTTTGTCGTGGCTACGTGCAACGACATCTCGAAGCTACCGCCGGAGTACCTGAGAGCAGAGAGGTGGGACGCGGTGTTCTTCGTGGACCTGCCCAACGAACAGGAGAGGGCAGCCATCTTCGAGATCTACAGGAAGTACTACGGACTGGCGGACGAGCAAGTAGACGTCGACGTACTAAAGCTGACCGAGAACTGGACGGGGGCGGAGATAAGGTCACTGTGCAGGCTGGCGTCGGCACTCAACGCAAAGCTCAGCGAAGCTTCAACGTACATCAAGCCAGTGTACCACGTGATGCAGGAGGAAATAGAAAAACTGAGAGAGTGGGCAAAGCACAGAGCGGTGCCGGCGTCGTCGACCGCCGCAAAAACGGTCACAACAAGAAGGAAGATCAGGAGGTGAAACGAATGTCCCACTTCTCCCAAGTCGAGACGGAGTTCACGAACCTAGAAGCACTGAAAGCCGCCGTGAAGGCACTGGGCTTCGAGCTCGTCGAGAACGCGGAAGTCAGGGGTTGGAACGGTATAAAGACGAGAGCACAGTACGTCATAAAGCTCCCGGACGGCTACGACCTCGGCTTCAACTACAACAGCGCCACGAAAACGTTCACCGCAGTGGGGGACTTCTACCAGGATCACATCGAAAAATACATGGGAAAGAGACTCAGCAAACTTAAGGCAGAGTACGTGAGACAGCACATAATCCTCACGGCGAGGAGAAAGGGACACATGGTGCTGATGGCAAACGACCACTGCGTCAAAGTGAGGACGCCCGACGGAGCGACCATAGTCTTCAGCCTCGACGAGAACGGTAACTACTCCACGGTCGTCCACGGCGCCAGTGGTCAGAACTGCCTGAAACTCACTGAGGACTACGAGAGCGGAACAGTGAAGAGGACCTTCACCACGGAGTACTTCGAGCGCGAGAGAGGAAAGACCAGGATAAGAGTGGGAGACGGATCAACATTCTGCGGGTGAGACGATGAAGCTCTTCGAATTCTGGGCAAAGATACACAAAAAGCCGAGGGGCAACTGGAGGCCAAAGTGCGAAGTGCACGTAAAGATCTACACAGAAAAGCTGTACTGGAGACCGTACGTGAAACCACTCCACATCCTCGGGGGGGCGTCGAGAGTGGTCGGCCACGAAAATAGCAAACACGCTCGGCGTGCAATTTGGAGACTACATCTGCAAAAACGTCCCAAACGGTACGTGGAGCGGCTACGAAGGCGTCCTGATCAACAGTGGCATTTACTCCTCTCCCAAGAAGGGTTGTCAAGCATACTCTGACTACACATACGTCAACTACAGTGGAAACGGCAACGACTACATCAATATATACTACAGCTACTGCTACCTCATCGGAGAGGGGTATTTCTCCCCCGAAGACAGCGAAGACCTCAGCATTGACAAAGAGTTCTACCTCGAGTGGAGGCCCGGTGCAAAACCGGACTACAGCGACATCGCACAGCAGCTCGCGAAGATATCCGTCTACCTCCAGGAGTTCCTAATGGACGGACTGGACTCCGGGGAGAGTGAGGAAATAGAGATCAGAGAGGACACGGTACTAAAAGCGAAGATCAGAGAAAAGAAGAACGAAATTCAAGTGAGGAGAAAGGTTAGAGTCTGACCACCCAAAACTGCCGAACTGCCCCGCCCCACACTACCCCTCAAAACGCTCCCAAACTATCCCAAAAAAAACTACCATCCATTTTTTCCGAGAGCCGCAGGCGACAGGCGGTGCGGTGCGTAGCCCAGCGGTGGTGCGTGCAGAGCACCACACAAACGCGAGGCGGTCACGCCCGCAGTGAGCATCACTGCACCCGCGACGTACCGCACCGCCCGCCTCGGTGCCCCCCGCACCGTCAGCCCGAGGGAGGGTCGGGGGTAAGCCCCGCCGGAGGTCGACGGGTGGAGGAGGCAGTGAGTTTCCCAGACGAGCCTCCTCGCCTGGGGAGTCGGCCGCACGGGGAGAACCGGCGGGGCGAGATTAGCTCGACGGAGGCGTGCCGTCCCGTGCCGGCTAAGCCGCACCCCCCGTGATTATCGCCCCGGGCCACGGGGGGTGGGGGAGGTGAAAAAAGGGAAGGGAGACCCGAGAGGGCCCCCGTAAGCGGCGAAAAGCCAGAGCGCACCGCAGGGGAGGTGCCTACGCTGCCCCTGCGGTACCGGGGCATACCAGACTTTTTTTACTGAAGCGTCCCTTAAGGGATGGGGCCAACGCCCCGAAGGCAGAAGCTCCGTCCGCAAAGCAGAGTGAGTCGCTCTCACCACCTTACTGTACTGTCGACCGGCGTCCACCTCCCCCCCGATGACAGAGAGGCTGCTACTCATCGGCGACGCAGGAACGGGAAAAACGTACTACCTGTACAACAGGGCCAAGGAGTTCGACGACTGTATTCTCGTGAGCCACACAAACGCGGCAATCAACGAGTTCAGGAGGAGAGACAAGACGAAGGCGGTCAACTCGAGAACACTCCACTCCCTCTGTCTCTCCACAGTGAGGGAGAAGTACCCCGACCTCGTGGTTGCGGACGACGAAGTCAGGGCACGGTTCTGCGAGAAGGCAGGTCTGGAGTTCGACACGAACCCGTACGTCTCTTCTCCCGGAAAGCACTTCTTCAGCCTTCGCTCCCTCTACATCAACCTGCTGAGGCCACCGCTCGATAAGTTCTGCGAGTTCTACAACGTCAACTACGAGGAGTTCAGGGGTCTCCTCGAGAAGTACGAGGAGTTCAAGAAGGAGGGTGGATACATCGACTTCGAGGACATGCTCGAACTCGCCCTCGAAATCGGAGAGACAGTCGAGGCACAGGTCGTCATAATCGACGAGGCCCAGGACTGCTCTCCACTGCAATGGAAAGTAATCGAGACGATTTTCGAGGCCGACATAATCATCGCAGCGGGGGACGAGTTGCAGAGCATCTTCAGCTTCCAGGGCGCGAGGCCCGAACTGTTCCTCTCATTCTCGAACAAGGTGAAGGTCCTCCGCAGGAACTACCGAGTCCCGAAGAACATCTGGGACTTCGCCGGCAGGATTGTAGAGGGGCAGCTGAAGAGGCCGAGGAGCGTACCGGTTGAGGGGCTGAGAGAGGGGAGACTCAAAGTCACCACTCCACTGACTTTTGAGGAGGCCGCTTCCTACATATCCTTCTTTGGATCCGGACTGGTGGTGGTGAGGCACAACAGCTACTGCCTGCTGCTCGAGGACCTGCTGAAGAGGTACGGCGCTACCGTCAGACTCGTGAAGAGGGACGGCTACCACTGGAACGCCGTTAACGTGGATACGGTGCACGCGGTGAAGGGGATGGAGCACGAGAGAGTGTTCGTCCTCGACGCCGTGAAGGTGCCGGGAGAACCGCTCGAGGAGGACAGAGTGTGGTACACGGCGGTGACGAGAGCCAAGAAGGAGCTGCACGTGATACCGGTAGTCGGGGAGAAAAACTGGTTCACGCCGAGAGTCGTGCCGAGGGAGGAGGAGACCAGGACGGTGGACCTCCCGACGTTCTCACTCTCGTCCTTCGCACTCCAGAGCACGAGCTTCACTCAGCCGGCGGGCAGTCCACTCGCTCTCCCTCAGCCAGACTACGCACACGCAACTGCCTACAGCCCGGTCTCGACCTTCCACTACAACATGACAGGCAGTGAGGTGCTCCCCTACACTCCCAGCGTGCACCTGACGATCGGGGAGAAGAGCAGACTGAGAAAGTTCCTGTCGATCTTCGGGTTGAGGTAATGGCAGAAGTGGCACACGCGCCAGATTTGCCACGAACAATACGCTTATATTTGCCGTCGAGCTACTAACACCGCCAGACCCGAGGCGGTTGAGCAATCTGTTCTCCCGAGTGATGAGTTTTTTCACCGCTTTTTCGTGACGATGTCCCCCACGAGTTACAGGAGGTGATGGGAGTATGTTTGATGGTATGGTGTTCGTCGACACGGAGTTTGGGAGGTACGTCGTGGACGAGGTGGACGAGTTCAGGGGAGTGATCAGGGGCAGGATCCTCCCCACCTCCCCGACGGAGGTTGAATGAGATGATGGAAGTCGAGGTAGTAGAAAATGGAACGGGGACCGTGCCGAAGGAGGAGGTCAGAGAGGAGTCCCGCTTCATCGAGCCGAGGCCGAGACCGAGAATAACCCAGGGAGTGACGATTGAAACCTTCGTCGGTTGCGGTAAGCTGTACGTCACGATCAACAGAGACAGGCACGGCATAGTCGAGGTCTTCGCCAAGCTCGGAAAGAGCGGCGGTTGCAGCGCCTCGCAGACGGAGGCAATAGGCAAACTGATCAGTCTGGCCTTGAGGTGCAACGTCAACCCGCTGGAGGTCGTGAGAAAGCTTAAGGGAATCAGGTGTCCCAGCGTAACGTGGCAGGACGGAGAGCAGATAACATCCTGCGCCGACGCGATAGCGAAAGTCCTCGAGAGGTACGTGAAGGGGGAGTACGGGAAGTTCGACCCGGTGGGCATAATCCCCCTGACGGAGTTCACGAAGGAGGAGCAGAACCCCCAGCCCGAACCCGAAGAGGTGAAACCACCCGACCCACAGGAAGAGCGCAGTGGCTTCTGCCCGGAGTGCGGTGGGCAGCTACTCAGACAAGAGGGTTGCAACATCTGCCCGAACTGCGGTTACTCCAAGTGCGGCTAAAACTCTTTTTTTGTCGATTCCGCTCGTCTTTTTCCCTCGGTTTTGACCACCCTCGACTTCGGTCAGAAAAAGACACGACCAAAACAGGAGGAGGGGAGGCCTCACCTTCTAAAGCCAGACCCGACCATCAGCGGTTGCCACCTGGTCACCAGCTCCATCGGCCTCCCTGGTATAATACTTCGAGAACAGATATAAGCGTTTTGCCTCCCGAGAACTACTCCGCCCCTGCGGACGGAGCTTCTGCCTTCGGGGCGTTGGCCCCATCGTCGGTAGTTCGGGGTGGTTCACCGCACCGCACCCCCCGTCCCCTTACGGGACACTTCAGCTAAAACAGATTTGAGGACGTTCTTAGCCGCATTGACATCTCTGTCGTCCTCGTAACCACAGCTTCGTAACCACAGCTCAAGCACCTGAAATGCCTGTCGATAATCAAAAAACTCGCATGGGGGAGGGGCCACACGTGCCAGCAACGGAAGGGGGTGGCAGATGAGGACTGTGCCACAACCTCACCTATACCCCTTCAGCCCCTCCAGTTACTCCATTGGGCGAGGAAATATATAAAGGTTGTGCAGAGCGGCGAAAAAACAGAAACTGTCATCAACTTTCGAGTAAAAAGGTATTTGTATATATTCTTTTCGCCCCACTCCCCTTAAAGCGCCAGGAGGTTTTCACACTACGCGAAATTTTTGAAGCTGTCAGTTTTTTATAACTTTATTACCTAAAGATACGATTTTTCGTTTGACGAAAACCCTTATATTTGTCACTAATCTACTATGACCGCCAGCAACGGAAGGGGGTGGTAGAATGGACTGTGAAAGAAGTGTGAGCTATCCCAGAATTTTTGCAGAGAGTTTGAGGGGTGCGAGGGGTAGAGTCATAGCAGCCCTCGTGGGAGACATACCAGCCTACACGAGACTTACTAAAAACATCGGAGGTGCGTGGCTGTGAATGCCACTGCCGTCATAAGGATTGTCGAGAAACTGGAGTCGCAGTTCGACAACATACAAAGGATCGAACAAATGATCGCCAAGGTAAAGCAGGCACAGCAAAACAACTGGCCGATACCGTTCCGTATCAGTCAGAGTGTTCTCCAGCAGAGACAGAGATGGTATAAAAACCTGTGGAACGTATACCACCTCATAAGAGAACTGCTAACCAACGCCGACACCGACACCAGAGCTTTTCTTGGCGAAATCCTGAAAGAGAGCGCGATTCCCGAACTCCGAGGGCTTGCAGAAATGGCGGGCGTTTTGCCCGCCGTCAAGAAAGAGAACGCGAGAGAGAAGTGCCACTACTGCAATGTAGCGCACCTCGGATACCACAGAAAAAAAGTGAAAAAACTACCAGTTATCATCGAGGGCGTAGGGATCGTGTATGAAGAAAGGGTACCACCGTGCGAGAGAACTGTCTCACTGAAACCCCTTGCGGACGAGTACATGAAATCGTTCGTCAGAAAGGCACGGAGCATCGAAGAAATAAAAGCAAAGGCAAGAGAGGCCAACCGCAAAATCGGTCATGGGAAGCCAAAGCCCTACTACATCGGCTACATACGGGTCAAAGAATTACAATGCTACGCAAGAGTACTGAAGGAGGGGTACCCCAATTGCCCGTTCTTTCAACAGGAGAAGCCGTACCCCGAAATTCCACAGAAACCAGAACCGTTCCTCCCCGAGCCGGCACCCGACCACTTTCCAGCAGACATAATTTTCGAGAAAGGAGAGATAATATGGAGTCCCAAGCACGGCTCCGACACGTGAGCTTGTAGTCCCGAGACGGGAAAAACCCCTTCATCCCCCCAAAATTTATTTCCCGTCACCCCGGATTGGGGCGAACGGCTCTCCCCCTTTCTCTTTTCAGGTCCAGGATTAGGTTTAGGCAGGTTCAGGCCAGGGTCAGCCCTCCGGATAGTCCTCCTCTCCCCGCCGAGGTGATACGATGGAAGAGGACCCGAAAGAAGTCGTCAAGAGCTTGCACAACATCCTCCGCATTGTCGAGAAAAAACGCTCCGAGGAATCCCCCCGCGCGAGGTGACGCTGGTAACCTGTCTGAGAAGGAACACTTGCACCTCAGTGAGTGCGAAGAGAAGGCTGAGAAGCTTTTGCAGGAATAGCTCGCTGTCGCCAAAGATGTTCTAAGCAGAGAGAAACTTTCTGGGGTGCCGGAACCTGCTTTTTTCCCCTGTCCCCCGCCGAGGTGATAGAATGGAGGAGGCGATGCCCAAAGCCGTGTGGAAGACGAAAGGAAAGATAGCTAAGAGACTATTCAAAGCAATGAACGTCCTCGTTGACGAGATCCGCCTCGACTTCAGCGAGAAAGGTCTCACGGCGAAAGCCGTTGACGCGGCAAACGTAGCAATGGTCGTAATGGAAACCGACGACGTGAAGACGGACCTCCCGTTCAGCATAGGCGCGGACCTCTACAGAATCGTGAACTTCCTGAAGAGCGTTCCGGACGGTGAGGAGGTGGTTATGACCTTCTCCCCCGAGACGATCAAAGTGAAGGCCGGCAGGGCGATTTACAACGTAATGGCCATCAACCCGGACGCGATAAGAAGACCTCCAAAGATACCGGACCTCGACCTTCCAGCGAAACTCGCGGTCAGCGCCCAGGAGCTGAAGAAAGGGATCTCGACAGTATCTAAAGTAGCCGACACGATCAAAATGGAGGCCACTGCAGACTCCCTCGTGCTCAGAGGAAAGGGAGACGTCGAGAAAATCAAGGTGGAACTCGAAACGATCGACCACAACGGGAGAGAGGCCACGGCCCTCTTCGCAGAAGACTACCTCGGAGAGTTCGCAAAGGTCCTCAACGACGAGACGGTGACAATCAGGCTCGGCACCAACTTCCCCCTGTGGATCGAGATACCGACAGAAGGGGGCAAAGTAACCTACATTCTCGCGCCGAGAATCGAAGAGGAATGACTTGAAGTTTACATGACACTTAGCCTTCTTGCTTACATGTTTGCATGTTTTCAGTCTACCAGCTAACTCGGCCCCACCACTCCACTCTCCCAAACGAGGTGGTAAGATGGAAGTGTGGTCCGCAACTGGTAGGAACGTACCAGCGTCGCTAACTTTCAACTACAACGGTGGCCGCAGGAAGAGGTACGGCACCGTAACAGTGTACACAGGACTGTACATCAGCGAGTCCAAGGGAAAGAAGTACCTCTCCGCCAGGAAGAAAGAAGTACAAGACCACTTCACGGCCCCCATCGGCGCGTTGGTGTTCGCAAACTTCCAATACGGCAGCCGCAAACACACGTACTTTGAGTACGGGGGATGGTTCATTGTGGAAGAGGGAAGCGAAATCGAAGAAGCGGGAGACGAGTACGAACTCACGGCTACAAACCTGAGAAAACTAGAGATGCCAACGAAAAAACAAGTGGTCGAGGCCGAGGCGAGGATTCTCAACGCCGGGCTGATACCCAGCTCCTTCGCTCCCGTCAAATCTATAGTACACATCCTAAACCTGAACGAGGATTTACTCCGTTCTCGCAGCAAGTTCAACCTGACCAAGGTCTCTCGCTCCGACTCCCTGCGCCCTCCCCTCTCTCCAGCAGAGGTACTCAAAAAACTGCTGGAAGAGAGGCCAGAAGTCCTCGAGGAACTCGGATACAGCGTCGAAAACGTGAAAGCTCTCCTATCGAACGCCGGTACGAGGAGGAGTACCAGACAGAAGAGGGTCGTGAGGCTGCAGTGACACTGCAAAACTATTATATTTTTTCGAAACGAGGTGAAAACATGAAACTGAAAGGCAGCAGACTGTTCTTACAGGCTCTCGCGGAGAACTACGACAAACTGGAAGAAGCGGGGATAAAGGTCACGATCACGCTGTCGTCAGACGCCATTCTCGACACTGGAGAAGACGAAGAGGGAGTCGAGTTCGTCGAACTGTCTCCGGACGAAAAGGTGATGGCGGCCCTGCAGTCTCTCGCACCCTTCTTGATGGTGCTGTACGACGTCAGGAGCGACGGCGAGGAGGAACCAGACCCGATAGGGACGTGGCTGGTGTTCAGAAGGTGAGATCGAGCATGCTCCCTCCGACGTGGGTGATCTCGCCCGCGACAGTCTACTACAGAGAAAAAGGCAAGAGAAAGTTTCCGAGCTACAGAAGCGAGAGATTCTCAGAGGTAATAGTGGACAGACTCCTGAGGAGGCACGAAGCACTCCACGACACCAAAATCGACCGATCAAACTTTAATCTCAAAATAAGAATCCTGGAAGGAGAAAAGCACCTGGTAACGGTAAAGAACACGAAGTACAGGGCCTACGACCTCACAATCGAGATGGAGGGCAAGGAGGAACTCGTGAGATTCGCGTACGAGGCAGGGATAGGGAAGAAGAACAGTCTCGGTTTCGGAATGCTCGAAATTCAATAACCCACTCAAGAAGGGACGAGAGTCCCGAGGTCCTAGTCAAGGACAGCTCCTACTTACTTTCAATCCCCTCTGGGGAAACCTCGGGACAACAATTCTCTCACTTACACCTATTTATGCTTTTCTGCAACTTCCTCACTCCCCTGCTTCTCCACCACCCTTCCCCCACCGAGGTGTTCGGTGTGAGCAGGAAGGAGAAGGTCAGAACGGCCATCAAGACTGTTCTGGATCTAATCGAAAAAGAGAAGCTAGAGTACGTCGCCCTCGCCGTTTTCAGGATGAAAACGGGCAAACCGTCGGACAACTGGAGCTTCTTCAACCGCATGCTCATGTTCGCCCACGGCACGAGCGACGCGAGGGGGTACAGGCAGTGGCAGCAGGTTGGGAGGTACGTCAAGAAGGGAGCCAAGGCCTTCCACATCCTCGTGCCCATCTACAAGAAGGTGCCGGTGAAGGACAGAGAGGTGACGGAGGAGATCGAGAAGCTGAGGGAAGAGCACTGCAGCAAGTGTGAGGAAGCGGGAGTGAAGCACTGCGGACAGTGCTGGGTATCGGACACCATCCTGGAACTCAGGGAGAAGGAGGTGTTCTACGTCGAGAAGCTCGTCGGATTCAAACCTGCACCGGTGTTCAGGAAGGAAGACACGGAGGGAGCACCGCTGGAGGAGGACCTGTTGCAGGAGCAGCTGAGGATACCGTGCGAGTTTCAGGGAATAATAGAGGAGCTCGGTCTAAGCGTGAAGGCCACAGCGTTTGACGGTAGATACTACGGGTGGTACGCCCCCTACCGCAGGGAGATAGCCCTCGCCTCTCCCGACCTGCTGGTGTTCCTGCACGAGCTCTGCCACGCGGTAGACCACAAACTGCACCACCTGAGGGGCAGCAGGGAAGAGCAGGAAGTGGTGGCGGAGCTGTCGGCGGCAGTGGTGGGGTACCTGCTCGGCTACAAGGTCAACCTCAGGCACGCGAAGTACTACCTGAGCCAGTTCGGCAGCACGACGGTGTACAAAGTGCTGAGCAGAGTCGAGAGAGTAGTTGCTTACGTCGTGGAGAGGACGACCCGCAAGGAAACGCTACGGCAGCACAGTGTCCACGCCCTCTCCCCAGTCCCCATCGGGTGGTAGAGATGGAGGGAATACATTTCGACGGTGTTGGAAGACCCTGGGTCACTTGCCCTAGCTGCGGGAGAAAAACTCCCGCGTGGTCGTCGTCAAAGGGGTGGATCAGAGCGTTCGGCTGGTGCAGGTGGTGTGGAGCAAAGTGGCGCCTCGTGAATCTCGCAGTAAAACCTCGTGGACGCATCGTCTGGCTCAGTGATCTTACTTCAGAGACCACTGCGATCCTAGAGGAGGCAGCGCACGATGAAGTTCGGCCTCAGGAGGTGTCTAACCGTGGGCGTAATTGACTACAAACCATACAGAGGGATCCCAATTAGCAGAGACACAAACGTCTACGGAGAGCAGGTGTACATAGGCAACGGACAGGGCTGTCACACCTTCTGGTTTGCAAGTGTAAAAGAAGCAAGAAAGTTCATAGACTACTACAGCGAGATGATCGACCCTTCTGACCCCAAGCTCGGGCTTATCCCCAACACCCTCTGCAAGAGGTGTCAACACCACTACTCTCCCATCGCCAAGGAGTACCGCATGTATCCTCCGTTCGCGTGCAGAGAGCTGAAGGAGAAGCTGATCTCCGCTCTCTCTCCAGCCCCACTGGGTGATAGAGATGGCGACAGTTAGGGTGTGGGTCCCCGCAACGGTGAGAGTGCCCTACCTTATAGAAGTAGACGAACTAACTCCCGAGAAAATAACACAGGCTCTCCGCAACACAGACCCAGCAGACTGGGAAACAGACCCGAACTTCTACGAGGTGCTGGGGAGTAACTGGCAAGACTTCGTAGAGAGGGCAACGCTCTCCGACGTGGAAGTGGTGAAGGGGCCAGTGCAACTCTCCTGCCCGGAGTGCAAGGGGACGTTCTACATCGACCCTTCCAGAGAGGGCGTAATCACGTGCCCGTACTGCTCAACGCTCGTCGAAGACTGGGGGAGGTGGTAGCGTGGGAAGGTTCGTCTACACGGTCAGCGCAACGAAACCCTGGGAGTACAAGTACGGTTTCGCGTCCCAGTGCTCAAACTTCGCCCACCACCTGGGGACGCTCGGCAGTGGCGTCGCCCGGGTGTACAGGGGAGCGGACGGGGAGTACGTGAGAGTACAAGGTACGAGAGACGAGGTCTTAAAAGCGGTGGAAGACGTGCTCGACTTCCTCCGGGAGCTGAACGCGTGCACAATTTGCAACCAGCGGAAGTGCGTGGAGTACACAACGGAAATGTTCGAGGACTTCAGGAAGTACATCGAAGACCTCCCGGAACCGGAGGTAGACGTCCTGCTGTTCTCCGAGTACTACTAGGGCGAGGTGACACGAAGATGGTCGAGGTGTACCTACACGACCTGAAGGAAGAGGCCCAGAAGAAAGTGCTGGAAGCCCTCAAGCTCAGCTCACCCGAGGAGGGCAACCTCGACGTCTTTCCCCTATTCACGCTGGAAACCGACGACGAAGAGGAGGGGTGAGGTCAGATGGACTCGAGAGGCACCACGTGGAGGGAGAAGCTAGCGAGGGAGCTCTTTGGCACCTACCCCTTCTACTTCACGGACTTCTCCTTCGTGGAAAAACTGTGTAACGCTGCAAAAGAGCTGAACGTCAGCTACAGGACACTGACGAAACCGGGACTCGTACGCTCCCTCCTGACAGAGGAGGCGGCAGAGAAGCTGTACAAAAAGCTGTTCTCCCCTTCACCGCCTTCCCCAGCGGAGGTGAAACCATGATCGAGGTCGTCGAGTGCGAGGTAACCGTGTTCGACCCCCAGACGGCCCGGAAAATCGTGAGAGAGTTCGGACTGCCCTTCACCGTGACGAACGTGTACCAACCCACGAGCTTTACAGCGTTCCACGAGGAAGAGCGTTCGCGCGTGGACGGGGTGTCGTGCCCCGCATCGAACACGGGGTGGTGGCAGTGAGCGACCCTGACCTCGACTTCCTCCTTGACGAGTTCACGGAAGACGCGAACGAGGACCTCTACTCTCTCCTCGAAGACGACGAGTGGGTCGAGAATGTGGACGACGCGAAAGTGAGCATCCAAACGGTGGAGGGAGACTCCATCTCCACCGCCCCACTACCTCCCGACACCCAGCCTGACACCCGGTCTACGCTCACTCCGACGCCAGCGGGCGTAATAAGACTGTTCATGTCCAGAGTGGTCGAGAAACTCCATGAGGAGAGAGAAGAGTTGCACCTCACCGACCTGACGGTGGAGTGCCCCAGGAAGCTGTGGTTCACCAAGAAGGACAGGCTACCCCTACGAGAGGAGGGGTTCGAGAGTCTGCTGAGGATGTGGCAGGGCAAAGTGATGCACGAGATGCCCCTGACAGAGAAGCACGAGCTCAAGCTGGAGTACGAGGGAGTGAAGACCTCCATCGACGAGTACGACCCCCGCACCAAGACGCTCATCGAGAAGAAGTTCACGGACTTCGTACCCAAGAACAGGAGAGAGATGGAGAGGTACTTCTCGCACTACATACTACAGGTGCAGCTGGAGGCCCTCTTCCTCGTCGAGAACGGTTACGAGGTAGACAAAGCGTTTCTGCTGTTCGTCAAGAGGGGTAAACCAGACGACAAGCCAGCGATCAACGCCTTCGAAGTGCACGTGGACCTGGAGAGAGTCAAGAAAACGTTCGAAGACAGACTGGGCGTCGCCAGAGAAATCCTGAGCAGAGAGGAACCACCGGACGTGCCGGAGAGGTACACGCCCTACGACTACCCGTGCAGCTACTGCAGCTACAGGGGCAGGTGCTACCTCTGACTCAAAGTTTTTACCCGTGGTCGACGTAATACTCGCGTAAGGTAGAGGAGGTGTCTCGACGTGACAGTCGTCGTGGGCCTCAGCGGTGCAGCGTGCAGCGGAAAGACCACACTCGCGGAAGAACTCGCGAGAAAACTGAACGCCGTCGTCGTCAAAGAGGTAGCGAGGGAAGTGTTCTCCGAAAGTTACTCGAGGTACGGCAGCCTCGCAGAACTCAGAAAGAGGGAGGAGAAGTACTGCGACTTCCAGCTCGACGTACTCAGAGAACAAGTGAGGAGGGAGGACGAAGCCACAAACGCGGCGAAAAAAGCGGGAAAATCCGTCGTCACAGACAGGACCATTTACGACAACCTCGCGTACACGCTGCTGTGGTGCAAAAAACAGGATTTTCTCGAAACGTACTTCGAAGAATTTCGCAGATACGAGCAGACGAGACGCTACGACGTTATCTTCCTCTGCCACCCCCTTCCACCGGTCGAAGACGGTTTTAGGGCCGACCTGTACCAACAGCAGGTGGAGTACGCGCTACTCACGGACCTGCTCCCGGGTTACGTGGAGGTGCCTGCCACACCACTGCAAAAGAGAGTGGAGATCGTACTCGAACACCTGAAGAAGGTCGACGCTCCTCCCCACGCAACACGCCGCCCACATCCCCAGTGGTGGTAGCATGACTGAAAGAGGTTGGGACTGGGTGAAACACGTGGAGTTGCTCAACGACGACAGAAACAGGCTCCCCTACTGGTACCCCAGGGTGGTGGGTCTCGTACCCACTCCCAGGACCGTGTGGCTGAACGTGAGCTTCGAGGACCCCTACGAAGTGGAAAAACCGCCAGCGGAACTCGCGAGGAAGGTAAAGGCGCTCGTGAGAGAGGCGGGACTGGAGTACCCGGTGTTCCTCAGAACGGACACTAACAGCGGCAAGCACGACTACAAGTACACGTGTTACGTGGAGTCGGAAGAGGAAGTGGAGTCGCACCTCGCGGCCCTCCTCCTCGACACGTACGCGAAAGACCTGTGGCCCAAAGCGATCGTCGTGAGAGAGTTCGTCGAACTCGACTGGAGGTTCAAGGCGTTCTCGGGGGAGCTACCTATCGCACCAGAAGCGAGAGTCATGATTCTGGACGGTAAGGTAGAGAGGTGGTTCTTCTACTGGCCCGAGGACGCGATAAGTCTGCCGAGCACACCAAACTGGCGGAAAAAGCTGAGAGAGATGAAAGAAATCGCAGAGGAAGAGAGCGAGACCTTCCTCAAGATGGCCGAGAAAGTGGCGGCAGCGTTCGACGACTACTGGAGCGTGGACTTCGCGAGGACGAGAGGAGGAGAGTGGATACTGATAGACATGGCCCTCGGGGAGGTGTCGTGGACTCCGGAGAAGTGCAGTCCTGCCGGCACTAGCGCTAACACCAGCAGCCGCGCCCAAACAGGGGGTAGAGACGATGAGAGAGCTTGAAGTGTACAGGTGGCGAGAACTCGCCGGCTTCTGCAAGAAACACAACGCCAAGGTATACGCAGACGGTAACGACGCAGTAGGTACCGTAGGTTACATCTGCACGAGAGGTGGCAAGGCGTTCAGTTGCCCAGAAGCGGACCGTTGCCCAGTACTCGACGACGACTTTGACGTCACCTGGTTCGAGGAGGTGTCTCCGTGAGCGAGCCTAAAGACGCGACTGACTCCACGACACCCATAGAAGAGTACACCTGCATCCCCTCTGCAGACAAGGTCATAGCCTTATGTCTCTCCCCTGACGACTACGACCTCGGCGACTGCATCGCGATAAAAGAGCCTCGCGGAGAAACGCGGGAATACGTCGTAGCCAGGAAGAAAGTGCTCGACCTCGACTCGTCTCACGTAGTGTTCTCCAACAAGGAGTCAAAAACGGCCGTGAGCGTCTCGTCTCTAATGGACCTGCTGAATGTACTGGAGACAATGCAAGGAGGCTGGCCTCTCGTCGTTAGACACAGCGTAGAGGACTTATCTCACGTTCTGCAAGACTACAGAGTGTACATCGCCAAGGGAGCGACGGTAGACAACCCCAGACTGGTGTTCGTCTTCCCCACAGAATACTGCAGGCTCTTCGGGATCGTCGCACCGACAGTAGTGGAGGGAGAAGAGGAGGGAGAAGAGGGTGCAGCCTGGAGGTGCAACTGCGATGTTCGAGGAAGGTAAGTACTACCTCGTGTTCCTGGAGAGGCGCCTGGAGGTCCGGCCAGGGTCACTCAGCCTCGGAGAGTACGACATAGACGTATCCCTGCACGTGTGGAGAGAGTACATAAGGGTCGAGGAGTGCAGGTACCTCTCCGACGCGCTCACATTGGCGAGAGAGATCGCACAAGCGGAGGACTACGACTACCGCGTGAAGTTCGTGGGCATCTTCAGAGGGCACGAACGAGTATACTGGCCCGACGACATCCACAGGGAGATCCAGGAGGCACCCGACAGTCACACACCCGTCCCCCAGTGAGGTGTGTGAGATGAGCGGTCCGGACTTAGACCTGATCTTCGCGAGGCAGAAAGCAGACAAACTCCTGGTAGAGGTGGGAATCAAGCCTCTCTCGGCCGTCGTGATAGCGGCCCTGACGAGGAAAGGGCTGAGCTTCGAGGACGCGGAGGAGATGGCCAAGAGCTACTGGCACAACGAGATGACGAAACACGAGTACCTCTACCTGGCCCAAGTACTCGAGGACTTTCTGAAACTGGACAGGGAAGAGGCAGAGGCGGAAGTGTCCAAGGCGGTGGAGAAGAAGATTCTCGACGCAATAGAGAAGAAGGGCAAGGACTGGGTGGCGGCGGCAATGGTCGACGGGTCATCTGGATACCACACGCCCTCCCACGCCTACGCCCTCATTAACGCTTTCTTAAGGGGCGAGAGGGAGAGCTACTGCGAGAGGTGCCTCTGCTGCTACCACGCCCGCCTCGACCTGATGATGTACCACGACATCACGGCGTTCGAGACCTTGGAGAGGAGAGATCCGGGAGCGGTGAGAAGGATAGTGGAGTACACCAGGGCCGGGAGAACCCTGCCGTACGTGGAGCAGATACAGCTCGGACTGCTCTACCCCACTACGGCGAGGTGAGAAAAAACGAGCGCAACACAAAAAGCTACGCTCTAAGTTTTTTACTAACCACTACGGTTACTAACTTCAACCCCTCAGCCAAAAAAACACCCTGCCCCCCAGCGAGGTGGTAAACGTGGGTTACACGCACTACTGGTACAGGAGGAGGGTGTACCCCAGACAAAAGATGAGAGCCATCGTCGACGACTTCGCAAAGGTCGTCGCAGAACTCGAAGCATGGGGCGTGGTGATCAAAGGTCCGGACGGCACGGGAGAGCCAATCCTGACAGGCGAAGAGGTGGCCTTTAACGGCGACGCCAACTGCGGCCACCCCAGGAGAGAGTTGGGCATACCCTGGCCCGACGACGACGCCTTCGGGGTCGGACGTGCAGCGACAGTCAGCGGGCAATGGTTTGCCGGAGCACTTCTAAAAAGGAGGACGTGCAATGGCGATTGCTCTCACGAGACCTTCTACTTCCCACGAGTGATGCTCCGGGATCATCACACAGCCCTAGACTACCACTTCGACTCCTGCAAGACGGCCTTCAAACCCTACGACCTCGCAGTACAGGCGTTTCTGATAGTGGCCAAACACCACCTCGGCGACGAGATCCTGATCAGCAGCGACGGAGACGAGCAGCACTGGATAGACGCCCAAAACCTGGTGGACCACACCCTGGGCTACGGCATGGACTTCGACCTGCTAGCAGAGAAGGAGAAAGTGAACGGGCTGCACGGGACCAGAGACTCCAGGCACACGGAGGTAGACCCAGAACTGTACTTACGGGCAAGGAGAGAGACGTTCGCAAGAAGACAGACGACTCTCGCGTGGTGGACCCGGCCCCCGTCCGGGGACGGGACGAGAAGAACGCGAAAGACCGAGAGGAGGTGAGAACACGTCCACGAGAGAGGACGAGGTAACCGTCCCCCTCGGCCCCACGTGGAAGGGTTTCGAGTTCGTGAAGGTCTCGAAGTACAGGCGGAGGGAAGGGTACAGGGTCACATTCGTCCGAAAAACGTGGAGAGGTAAATACCAAACGCTCTTCGTCGAGAGGGTTTCCACCGGAGAGGACGTCCTCAGGCTTATCGACAGCGTAGTAATACTACCCCCCGAGACGCGAGAGAAGGTCGAAGAGTTCTGCCTCCGAGACGAGTAGGGTCGCACAAACTCGTCAACCCGACCCAAACTCGTCCATACGTCCTCCTAATTGTTGCTGCCAGGCCCTCCTGCGAAAGCGAGAAGTGGTTCACCATTTTTTCCCCGGCCACTCGTCCACCCGCCTTCCCGCGTCGCGAATCCACACCGGGATCCATGGCGGCGAGAGGCAAGACCCCACCAAAGTGACGAGACCGTTCTCTCAGGACAGGTTTCCGAGAGAGACGGGGAAGAGACTCCCCCTCGGCTTCTCCCGCCCCCCGGTGATGAGCGTCCCGGTAAAGAGGATGAAGAGGTTTGCTTTCCCAGAAGACTACATCTGGCTGCGCGAATCGTCATTCGATGTCGAGTACACAAGAGGCAGGCTGGAAGAGAGGCTTTTCTGGTGACTTCCAAGAAAACTCCAAAACGCTAAAAAATGTCACTGACTAATCTGCACAATGAGTGGCGAAGAGAGCGTATTCGGGGACAACTCAAAAACTGGAAGAAAGAAGAAAACTGGACCTCCCAGAAACGCCCACCTTCTCGTGACGATTCACTTCAGCGAGAGCCGCAACCCCGGTCTCGTCGAGGTCAGAAAGTGGTTTGAGAGCGTCTTTCTTCCCGCCCTCAAGGACCACACCGAAGACCTGAAAATCGTGGGATTCTCGGCCGTGAAGCAGTTTTCCGAGGCGAGCGGAAAGAGCGTCGCCACGGGAGCCGAGGCGAGGATAGCGGTTCTCGGCGCAACCGACGAGTTCTACGACGACCTTGCCAGAGTGCTCAGGACGAACAAATACTCAGGTCCCGTATGGTTCGGAAGGTACCAGGTTCACCTGCTGCAAAAACTGCTGTAAAAGGCAACACAAAAAATAGAAGGATACGGCTCAAAATGTCTAACTAATTGTCATTCTCGCTCCGATTAGCCAAAACGCTTTTTTAAGTCAACGACACATTACACCCATGCCTCAGAAGGTCATCACCGTCCAAGCTACCACACCAGCTAAAGACGAGGACGACGAAGTGGAAAACGTCAAAGAACTCATGGACGAGATACGGAGAATGCTCGAAAGAGATCCAGGAAACGCACAGCTCCGGACCGACCTCGAAAAGCTCGAGCTGAAGCTCATAGCCCTGAGGCTGCGTAAGCTCAAAAGAGAGCTTGACAGAGCACTCCGCACATAATAGACTTCCAACCGCTTTTTTTGACAACCTAACCTGTCCGATTGCTTTCACCGCTTCACCGCTTCGCCACAAAAACCCCGGGGGAGACTGAATCCTAGACCAAACGCTCCGACAATTTGACGGCTGACAGGCTTACAAGCTTTCAAGATACTTCAATAACAAGCTTACAGTATTTCACGTTTGCCCGTATTCGTGTTTGCCTGTCAGCACTCTCGACACGAGCCGCTGTACTCGAGGTCGAGGACACCGAAATCACGCACGCCCTGACTTCAAAAGCCACAACGAAAGAGGAGGCGCTCACAAAAATTACAAAAAGGCAATTACTTTCTTGTCAAAAAAATTTTAATATCCCACACACAACTTCAACCAGCCAGACCCGAAAAAGCGGTTGACTGTTCTTAGTGACGATTACTGGTACTTACTTCACCGCTACGTGCTGGTGCTGCTGCCACGGCACCCAAGCCCGCCAAAGCTGTTCTCGTGATCGTGCTAACCAATCGGAGGTGTGTGTTATGGTTCGCATATCTTGCACGGGAAGAAGTACGGACTTTCTGGAAAAATTGAAGGTAGAGAAGGTGCCGTGCCAGCTGATACTGCCGTCCCTCTTCGTCAATCATCCGGGAGGAATCTGCCTGAGGAATCTCGACTTCCCCTACCCCCGATGAGGTGATAAAATGATAGAACTTGAGAGAGAGCTCGCGATAGAGTTTGAGAGGGAGAGACCCGAAGCGGAGAAGGCGGTAAGCGACTGCTGTCCCGAGTGCGGAAGCACGCTCATCGTTCAAGATCACCGCAGGGGTGAAACCTACTGCCAGAGCTGCGGAACGGTAATCGACGAATCGGCTATTGACCCACGCCCCGAATGGACATACTACGAATCGAGACACATCAAGAGGGTCAGGACGGGGCCACCACTCCAGGAGAGCTACCACGACAGGGGTCTGTGCACGCAAATCAGTATTGTAAACAAAGACTACTCCGGCCGAAAACTGCCCACCAGCAACGCAGAGATCGCCGCAAGGCTGAGGAGGGTGCACAGGATGAGCAAGGCCAGTAAATCCCACGAGAAAAACATGATCTACGCAATGACCGAAATCGACAGAATGGTCTCAGCCCTGTCTCTCAGTTACGACATCAAGGAGGAGGCAGCTCACCTCTACAGAAAGCTCGCCGAGGGAGGTTTGAAGGGGAAGAACATCGACGCGTTAACATCCGCAATCGTGTACGCGGTTTGCAGAAAGAGGGGCCTTCCAAGAGGGCTAAAAGAGGTCGTTAAAGTTTCAAAGGCAAACAAGAAGGAAATCTGCCGAGCCTACAAGCACATCAGCAAAGAACTCGGCATTCAGACGTTCGTCCCCTCGCCAATCGACTTCCTTCCAAAGCTCAGGGCAGCCCTGGACCTCCCCCCGGAGATCGTAAAAAGGGCCGAAGAGATCCTGAGGATGGGAGAAGAGATTGGAATAACAGGTGGGAGGGACCCGAGGAGCCTCGCGGCAGCAGCCGTCTACATAGCGTCTCAGGAACTGATGAACCCGCGAACTCAGAAGCAGATAGCAAAAGCAGCCGAAGTAACGGAAGTCACAATCAGGAACAGGTACAAGGAACTCTGTTCTAAGCTCGACATCCAGATTTTCGTCCTCTAATCCCCACCGAGGTGGTAAAAATGAGAAAAACAATCCCCCTACTCAGGACTATCTTCGTACTCGCCGAAGTGGTGGAGTTGCTCGGAGTGAACCTCCGTAAAAGTCTCACCCCCGTGAACGTCGTCCACACCGTCCACCTGCTCAACGAACTGCTCGACCTTCGCTACAGGTTCAGCGTAAACAACGAAAAGCTGGAGTCGAAAAAGCTGACGGAGGACCTCGCACTGCTGAGGTACACCGGAACGAGACTGCTCCCTCGGCCCCTGCTCAGCGAGAAAGAGAGGAAACTCGTAGAACTGGTAGTCACCTCATACACTCCCGAGGAGATAGAGCTTCTTTCGAGAATAAAGGCGGAATACGAGGGGATCGCTCCGAGGTACCTGACGACGAAGAAGAAGGCGCGGGAGATGTGGAGGAGGTTCACCGAGCTGACCTCATCTTCTCCTTCTTTGTACCAAATCCCCGTTGAAGTGATCTGAATGAATTTTAACGCTCTCGTTGAGGTTATGGAAACGTTCTCACAGGGAAAGTTCCCCAGAGAAGTCGGCAAGAAGCTTTCCAGCGGATTCATCCGGAACCTCTACGTCAGGAACGCGGAGGAGCTGGCCAGCTTTGCGGTGGAGTTCGACTACTTCAGGTCGAAGGACAGGTTCGTGACGGTTTACAGCTTTGACGACGATTGCAAAGACGGAGAGAGGTGGAACAGGAATAAAGCGGTCGTGGACAGGCTCTTCATCGACATCGACTGTGAAGACCTCAGAGTTTCTCTAAGAGAAGCACAAAAGCTCGTTCAGAAGCTCGACTGCCTTCCGATCGTGACCTTCAGCGGGGCGAAGGGGTTCCACGTGCACGTGCTGTTCGAACCCGTCAAACTGAAGACGGCAACAACGCTCAAGGCCTTCGGAGCGGAGGTCGTCAAGAAGTTCTCGATCCGGCACGCCGACACCTCCGTTTTTGAGAGAGCGAGACTTTGCAGACTACCCTACACTCAGAACTCGAAGACAGGACTCTACTCCGTCGTGCTCGACCCCGAAAGGCTGGGGAGAATGACCCTCGACGACGTGATAAGGCTGGCAAAGAGGCCGAGAGTGAGGGCGTTTGACGTCACCTACGCAGACTGGAGTGAGAGACTGAAGTTGCTCGACGAGGAAATCACAGAGAGGATCGAGGAGAGCAGGTCTGCTCCACTCTCCCGCACTGAGTCTCAAAAACGGGAGTACCCTGCCAACTCGGAGTTCAACCCACACTTCCGGAGGAAGAGGATCGCCGAATACCTTCTCGCCCTCAGAATGCACGGCAGACTGAGCAAAGACCCGGCAATCGTCCAAATCCACGCCAAGTCCAGGCACGCCCACAACCTCGAAGCCGTGGAGCACCTTGCGAGAGTGTACCTCGTCTTACTGATGATTGAGGAGGGTTACAGCGACGAGGAAATCCACGCAGCCTTCCGCTACGCAGAGGACTACTCTCCAGAGAAGACCCAGTACTACATCGACTACAACAGAAAGTGGCTGCTCCAGAAGCACTCCTCTCATGCTCTCTCTTCCCCCGTTCCCGCGTGAGGTGATTTACTTGGACCTGGAGAAGATTGAGGTGTTCGCGGAGAAGACGGCTCAGAAATACGGCGTTGACAAGGACGAGATAGCGAAGAAGCTGAAAGTCCTGATTGTCGAATACAAGATACCTCCGCAGGAGGCCACGAGAGCGATCATCAGCCAGATTCACAGGGAGAGAGGAGAGGAGGTCAAAGGCGTTGACGCAAAGATGGAGGAACTCGTCAACTTCACCGAAGGAGAATACGTAAACGTCGAAGTTAGAGTTGCGAAGGTAATCCCGAAGGAGGGGAAGAGACCAGCTGCAGCGGTTATAGGAGACGAGACAGGAATGTGCAGAATCTCGACCTGGAGCAAGGAAATACCGCTTGAGAGGGGGAAGTGCTACAGGATTGAGAACGCCAAGGTCGTCGAGTTCGGAGACAGGAAGCAGCTTCAGATAACTGCAGACACGGAAATCGAGGAAATCGAGAAAGACGTGAAGCTGCCGGACAGGACGATCGAGTTCACTGGAGTCATTCTGGACGTTACGAAGAACAGCGGACTCGTCCCGACCTGCCCCCAATGCGGAAGACACGCCCCCAAGAAGAAGTGCCCGGAACACGGAAAGGTAAAGCCCAGGTTCGCGTTTAAGGCGAGAATCGTCATCGACGACGGTGAGAAGTGTTACTACGCCCTATTCAAGGACGAGGTTCTCGAAGAGCTTGCAGGCTTCACGGTGAAGGAAGCGAAAGAAATGGCGAAGAAGGAGTTCGACATCACCATCGTCAGGGAGAGAATCGAGGAGAGCCTGTTCGGCAAATACGTCACCGTCAGGGGAAAGCCGATAGGCGAAACGCTACTCGTGGACAGCTTCGAGTTCGTGAGGTACGAGGAGCCTGAGAGAGAGGAAACTATCGAATTCGTGGAAGAGGTGATAGACTTCACAACCCTCGTGAAGGAGAACATGGAGAGCGAGGACGAAGAAGAACCGGACTACGACAAGCTCACGGGGGAGGTGGCGTAAATGGCCAAGAGGAGACAGCCTGCAAAGAGACTGTTTATACAGGAGATAAAGAACGCTCACGAGCAGGTCGAGAAGGACGGAACGAAGTTCGCGGTAACTCCCCTCGGCGACGAGGTCAACAGAGTGTTCCTCGTCGCAACGATAATCGACTACGAGGAGAACGAGGGGACGCTCAGGCTCAGACTCGCAGACCCTTCGGGAGGAATGTCAGTCTGGATTTCCGACAGAACCCTGGAACTCCAGCAGAAGGCTAAGAAGCTCGCCCAAGACATGGCTCTCGTGGCGATAAGCGGTAAGATCAGGGTAGTGAACGAGAACTTTACAACGCTGAGAGTTGAGAAGATATGCAAGGCAGACGAGAATACGAGAAATATCTGGCTGAAAGAGGCGCTCGAGAGGGCAAAAGCCCTCGTGGAGAGGTCCGATACGGAGTTCGCGGAGAGGTTCAGGGAGACTATCGCCCTCATCGAGGAGCCGTGAACCACCCCTGCTTACGCGGGGAACCTGGCAGCAACAACAATTAGCTTTTTCCCCTTTCCCCAGCGAGGTGGTAGGACGAAGGAGTTCTTCGAAGAGCTGCTCGAAATTGAGGCAGAAAAGTCTTTGAGGAAAAATACCGCAAGGCCCTTCCCTACGCGAAAAGCAGAGAATCCAATCCGAAGGTTACGGAGATGGCGAGAAAAATGGCGAAAAGAAAAATGAGTGAGTCCAGAAATTACGCTATGCGAGCTGAGACCCTCGAAGCGAAGGTTGCGGCAAGCAGATCGACGTCCCGCTAACTCAGCTAGCCGTCCAAGATTTTTTCCACTTCGTAGCCTTTTTCCCTCAGCCAGAGGCTGAGTGCTTCCTCGACGGCCTTTCCGAGGCTGCCTTTCTTCGAACCGTATTCCCGTATGACGGCAGCTCTGAAGGCCCTGTCCAAATCGTCTCGCACCATGACGTGCAGGTCTCCCATATTTGTTCTTACGTTCACAAGAACATAAGTGTTTCCGCAAAGGCCGGGAGCTTTCACGCTAAAGCGACCACTCCATGTCTCGGTTTTTTTTGCCGCTCTCTGCACACTGGTTCAGAGTCGGTACCACTTTTTGAACGCCCAGAACCTCGTAAATGCCCCTCTGACCGGTAGCCACACGAGGAGGGCAAAGAGGGCCGTGTAGTCGTATTCCGTTTTCGCGTTTTTGATAATGGAAACTGCCCAGAGAGTGATCACGGCTGCAAAGATCAGCCACGCCACGAAGGTCATCGCTCTCAGAGCGAGCTTTGCCCTCAAAGTCTTCTTGTCCTTGTGCTCTATCCTGACGATTGAACCCAGAACGAAGCCCGTAATGTAGAGGGCCTTCTTCATAATCGAGTGATGAAACGTTGTCTTCTCTGCCAGCTTTATCACCTTCTCCAGCTCCTCGAAGCTGTCCTCGGAGTCCATCACCCCGTAGTCCACGTACTCCGGATAGACTGGAACGTTCGCAAAGTAGCCCTCTATCTCCTTGTGCCTCTGCATTACCGCAAGTCCACCAAAGCACCTGTCGTGCAGGTAATGTATTGCCTTACCCGCGATGAGGCCGGCGTTCCAGTAGTCCCCCCTGCGAAAGAGGGCTTTTGCTTCCGCGAGCTGGAGCTTAATCGAATCCCTCGAGTAGTCGTGGTGAAAGAGGTTCCACTCGTAACAGGCAGCATTTACCCCCTCTATCACGCCATCTGCGAACGCCTGCGGAACTGGACTGGCACAGTAAACGGGAAGCCTCTCAAGAGCTGTTGCCACGATCCTCCAGTGGTCGTCCGGCCACACGGTATAGTAGTGCAGCGATATTTATAAGCATTGTTCGCGTGAACGAGCGAACACGGGAAAAACGGTTATATTATTCTTCGCCCCTATAACACCATGTTGAGGCTCGTCCTTTCTCGGCAAGCCACCGAGCCCCTCGTTCAGTATATCAGAGAGAAGTACCCTCTTCTCAGATCCATCGGAGCTCACGTGCTTGAGAACGGAGCCTACGCTGACCCTCAAGCGCTCTATGTGGGAAGCTACATTGAGTTCGAGCTTCCCAATATCGTGAGGACCTACGACGAGAGTTGCGTAGCGTGCGACATCACACTCCCCCACGAGCTGTCGGAGAAAGTTACCGTGCCCGAAATCTTCGCCCCCTTCGTGAGAGCGGAGCGCCTCTACGGTAACATCTACTCGCTGAAGGTCAACGAGGACTACGAGACCGTCACGCTGGCGTGCCCATTCTGCGGTCACGTTCAGGAGTACGCGGTGTTCCACGGAGGATTCACATACCCCGGGAAGTGCGATTGCGGTGCGGAAGTTTTCCTTGACGTCAGCAACGGAGAATTCCTCTGGCTCTCGGAGCTGAGAGACACCACCGGAGAAGTGAAAGTCGCCCCGAAGGGTAGATACGCATCGTTAAGCCTGAGAGAAGTGATCACTCCCGAGCTGCACGAGGACGTGGCGAGGGCGCTAATGCTCAAAAAAGACGAAGAATACGAGAGGGCCCTTCCAAAATCCCTCGACTCCTGGAACCTGCAAAAGCAAATGTTCCCGATGCAGGAGACGTGGTTCCCGTCGCTCCTCAGACACAGGAGAATAACGAGGATAATCGAAGAGCGGAATAAAGAGGCGATCGAACGGATAGAGAGAGAGAGTCGAATCTGATAGGCATGTACCTGCCGAGAGAGGACGAGGAAGAAGCAGAAGGTCCCTCCACACCTGAGGACGAAAGTGACACGGAGGGGTGCTTTTTCTTTGACGACGAACCACCTACGGTCCCGGAGCACTACAGAGTTTGTGCGGTCTTCCTCTCCCACAGCGAGAAGGTAATAGAGCTGACGGACTCGGCAACCCCCCTCGTGGTAAAGAAGTTGAGAGCCGTATTCTGGGCACTCGAGAACGCCGACGTGACGGTTGAGGTGGACGGGACAGTTGCCGAAAGCTCTCAGGACATCGTTCCCGGAAAGAGGATAGCCGTGAGGTCGGAGAGGTTCGAGCTAACGGAGCACGGCGTGAGAGTTCCAAGGAGCGTGATGCACCTCCTATCTCCCCTGCTCTACGAGGTCGAGGACGGATCCGTCGAGGCCGCGGAAACCTACGAAGTAGCGGTTGAGTGCCCATTCTGCGGTGAGAGAGGGGAGTATCTGTTCTCCCCGGAGAGCGAGATAGTCTACCCAGCCACGTGCGACTGCGGAGCCATGCTCTCGGCGAGGAAAGAGCTCGCTCTGCCGTGGGCCGGCAACGAAGACGAGTTCGTGGAGCGGGCTTACTCACTCCTCGAGAAGTCCGTATACTCTAAGAGGGACGTCGCCGTTGCGGAGCTAATGCTCGAAGGCTACATCGTGAACGAGGTCGAGAAAAGCGGGAGAAGATGGCTAAAAATTAAGAAAGTATCGGAGAGGAAGAGAAATCTAAACTATCCGTGCACATCCTGGCAGGAGTACTTCACCGACGTTTACGCGACCAACGTCAGAAACTGCTGGCTTCTCTTCGAAAAAGATGAGAGGCCGTTAGTGATCTAACCTGAAAACCTCTTCCCCGTATCTTTTTTCGAAGTACATCCTGTCTATTTCGTCAAAGTTCGTTACCTCTCTTGAGAAGAGGACGTTCACTGCCTCACTGACTAGGTCGGCGTAATCTCTTCCGGTGTAATCCCTCAGGATTTCGAGCCTCTTCACGACGACTTCTGGAAGTCTGAAGCTCCTCATGATTTTTTTACTCGAAGTCGGCGGCGGTGACTCAATCTTCTTCAGGACTCTCTTTCTCTTCTTCCCTCCGCCAGTTCTCGACTCGATCATCTCGTCGAGCTTGTCGTCTATTCCCATCACGCACCACCCTCTACAATTTTGACTATATCCTCACACACAAATTCCAGAGTCTTCAAAGCTTCCTTCGCCGTCTTGAAGTCGTATTTCCTGAGTGGAGCTCTGTCCCTGAGGGCCTTCTCGAAGTACGTGCTGTAAGGTACGGGTGGGTACACCTTACACACTTTCTCGAATCTCTTCAGCTTTTTCAAGTTGTCTCTCGATACCACGAGGCGCGAGTCGTACTTGTTCGGCAAAATTCCGAGAATTTCGAGGTCGGGATTGTACTCCTCTCTTATTTCGTTCACCATGTCCATGAGCTGTATCAACCCCCTGAGGGGGAGATATGCAGTCTCCACGGGAACTAAAGTGTAGTCGGAGGCGGAAAGTGCGTTTATGGTGAGCAGACTCATGGCCGGCTGGCAGTCAATCAGGACAATGTCCGCACCGTCAAAGTCGTTCAAAATCTTCGAAAGAATCTTCTCTCTCCCCATCACACCCCCCAGAGTGATGTTGAGAGTGTCGAGGTCAATACGTGAAGGAGCTACGCTAATCTTTACATCCCCAATAGTGATTTCCGCTATTATCTCACCAAGCTTCGCCCTATGGCTTCTCTTGAAGGCGTAACTCGCTATCACAGTGTCGATGGCCTTTTCGAGCTTGTCACTGTCTATTCCGACGGCGAAGGTCAAAGCCGCCTGAGGGTCGAGGTCTATTGCGAGCACACTGTAGCCCCTCTCGGCGAGGAGGTAGCTGAGGTGCAAAGTCGTGGTAGTCTTCCCCGTCCCGCCCTTTTGGTTGACGACCGATAGAATCATGACAGTTACTACGGTAGATCGTATATAAGTATTTCTGTAAAGCATGTAATATGAATCACATTCATTCAAGTTTTCATGCTTTCATTCTTTCGTGTTTACGTGTTCCTTAGCAGCTACACTTTTATATTTTCTCGACTATTAACCCTGAATGAGGGACGACCTGATTTGTGCCTCAGAGATTGCCGAATACGAGTTCTGCCCTACAGCATGGTACCTCCAGAGGAGAGGAGTCCGCCCCTCAAATCCAAAGATTATGTCCGGAATGCTCTACCACGCGGAGGAGCACAGGAAGGTTACGGCAGCCAGGCATAACGCCCTCACGGCAAGCAAGCTCCGCTTCGCGGGAATGGTGACGGTGGCTTTAGCTCTCCTTCTAATTCTGCTGTCCCTATGAACCCCGCGGTATTCGTCGCAGTGCTGGTCCTCGCAGCCGGTGTGAGTATTATCCTCTACGCCCAAAAGCTGTCGAAGCAGACAGAGTACCACTCCAGGGTCGTTTACACTGACGGCGTGAGACTAAAACCGGCCAAGGGGATTTCGGGGGAGAGATTGATTTCGCAAAGGTACGGAATAGCTGGAAAGCCTGACCAAATAATCGTGGAGGGAGGACACTACATCCCGGTTGAGCTGAAGAGTTCCGACAGACCACGCAGGCCATACAGGGGACACGTGTTGCAGCTCGCAGCCTACTGCCTAATCCTTGAAGATGTGACCGGCAGGCCGGTTCCATACGGCTACCTTCAGTACAGGGGTGGCGAACCCTTCAAGATAGTTTTCGACGACTTGCTCAGGGAGGAACTCCTGAGAACGGTTGAGGAGATGAGGCGCGTCCTGGCAGGAGCTCCGGTAAGGAAGACCGGCAACCCGAACAAGTGCAGAAACTGTTCTGTTAGGCACGCCTGCACGTGACATTTCTCTACCCCCTGGAAAAACTGCCTGAGTTCGCAGACGCTGAACAAACACCTGAGAACGTGGTGAGAAAAATACGCGCGAACTTCAGTTCCTAAGCCTTAGAAACTTCCTCGGATAGTTCCCGCCGCCAGAAATTTTGCGAATCTCGAAGGGGAACTCCTCTCCGAGTTCCTCCCTGTATGTTTCAAGCCTCAGCAACATGTTCTTCACGGCGTTGTCACTCAGGCCCGTTGCGATTGCGAGGGCTCTCTGGCACAGCTCTCCAGCGGTACAGAGACAACCCTCCCTGCTCTGACAGTAAGAGAGGTCTCTCTTTACATCTTCGCTCCTCTGCAACGCCCTCAGAACCTTGAGGTAGTTCGCCAGCGCCATGCACCTTACTAACCGTAGCAGTTAATAAACCTTCGTCTGCTTACAAGTTTTCTTGTTTGCATGTTTTCAAGCTTTCAAGTTTTCTCCAGAATTTCGAGAAATTCCGTCACAGCTCCCCTCTTCGCCTTAGTCGTTTAGGAGGTCTCTACTCCGCGCTCGATTACGAAGAGGTGCTCGTGAACCTTACCTCTCCAATGGATCGTAACCAGCCTCCCTCTACCTCGAAAGGTACCTCTCCTCCAACAAAGGCGAAAAAACTTTTCGCCTTCCAAGGAGGGAAACAGACTTATCGAATGGAGGATACGATTAGCATGAGACCTGCCATGGCGGTACTGCTCATCCTGACACTCGCGGTGGCGGGCTGTTCTCAGAGCGGAATAAACTCGACAACACCCACGACCACGCAGCCAACTCCCGTGACCACTCCATTGCTCTCCACTCGCCCTACACCTACTCCCTTCTCCCCCGAATTCGGCGTAAAGTATGAGGTCGAGGTCGTCAGAGTCATTGACGGAGACACCATCGACGTCCTCCTCCCAGATGGGACGCAGGAGAGGGTGAGAATGCTCTGCGTCGATACTCCCGAGACGACCGCGGAGAACAACGAGCCCTACGAGTACGGCTCCATTGACGACCTCGACTGCTTAGCAGAGTGGGGACAGAAGGCGAAGCAGTTCACGAAGAGCTGGCTTGAGGGCAAAACGTCCTACATCGAGTTCGACGAGACTGCTGGGCTGAGGGACTACTACGGGAGGTTGCTCGCCTACATTTACATTGACGAAACTGATTTTACGGCGGAGCTTGTCAAGAGAGGCTACGCGAGAGTTTACGAGGAGGGAGAGTGCAAGAAAGAGAGTGAGTACATAAAATACCAGCAGTCGGCCGTGCAGTCGAAAACTGGACTGTGGAGCTGCGGTTATGTTACCACCACTACCACGACCTCCCCCGGGGGCTGCGACCCCTCTTATCCCGACGTCTGCATCCCTCCTCCTCCACCCGACTTGGACTGCAAGGACGTCCCCTTTCGGAACTTCAGAGTGCTGCCTCCAGACCCACACAACTTCGACCGCGACAAGGACGGCATAGGGTGCGAGAGCTGAGCCGGAGCCCTGGTGTTACACTCGAAGGTTAGTTGTTTTTTTGAAAAAACTCGGAGAACGCTTATATTTGTTTTTGACGTAATAGAATGGATGAAAACGGAAAGTAGAATGTACGAGGGGGTCGAAACGTGGAACCCCTATGTCGGCTGTGAATTCTACTGCGTCTACTGCACTCCCAGCTTCCAAAGACAGGCCAAGAGGCGAAAGAAGTACTGCCACCTCTGCTACAACTACACGCCTCACTTCCACCCGGAGAGGTTGAAAAAACTCCCATCGTCTGACGTCGTCTTCGCTTGCGCCTACGGAGACGTCTGTTGGGCGAAGGAGGAGTGGATAGAGGCAGTGATCGAGGTGATACGCATTCACCCAGAGAAGGAGTTTTACATACAGTCGAAGAATCCAGACGTCTTCTTGACGTGGGAGCAGACGTTCTCTCTGCCCGACAACCTGATCCTCGGAACAACCGTCGAAACGGACCTCGCGAGCTACGACACCCCGAGCAGGTACAAGAGCTACAGGGAGATTTCCATGGCCCCGCACCCGACGAGAAGGCTCGAGGCCATGAGGCTACTCTCTCATCCAAGAAAATACGTCACCGTCGAGCCGATCCTGGACTTCTCTTCTCCAGGGGACTTTGCTAGGGAAATCGAGATAGTTTCTCCCGACTTCGTCTACTTGGGCTACGACAACCACGGCTGCAAGCTGCCGGAACCACCTTTGCACAAGACGATGGAGCTGGTAGACGAGTTAGAGATGTTCACGGAAGTCAGGTTGAAGACGATCAGAAAAGCGTGGTGGGAGTCAGACATCGTATCTCGCCAGGCAACTCTCACGGAGTCGGCGAGGGGGTGAAGCGGTGCGCATAGATGCTCTCAGAAAGAGGCTCAAAGAGAGGATCGAGGTTACGCGCAAGACCCACGAAGAGTACCCGGAGAACAAGGAAGTAAAGGGCATGCTCATGGCCTATATCGATGCATACAACATCTCCTTCGATACGTGCAGTAGGATGCACAAGACGTGGAAGTGTAAAATTTGTGGACGAGAAGTGAGAGCGGTTATCGCACCGGTTGAATACTTCCCGGAGCCACACTGGCATGAGTGCGAGTTTGAAGAAGTAACACGGCAGGGTGATAGGCGTGAAGACGAGCGAACGCTCTGAGACGACAGTGGACGACACGAGAGGAGAGACGGGGGGAGTGTAGTGGTGGCGGTCAGCTTCTCCGTGTTCAGGGACAAGCTCCTCTCCGGAGAGAAGGACCAAACTATACGCCCTTTCTCCGAGTGCAGATACTGTCAGATCGCCAAGAAGGGGAGGAAACTACAAATCTACTGGAAGCAGAGGACGAAGGAGTGCGAAAAGCTGTTCGACGCCACGCCGGTAGAGGTGTTCAAGGTCTGGCTGGACCCAGACTCCCGCTCGATATACAGGTACGACGAGTGGGCGGGCAAGGTACCCCTCACCGCAGAAGAGCAGGAGGAGATAGTTAGGAGGGACGGTTTCGACAGCGTGGAGAGCTTCTTCGAGTTCTTCCTGGAGAGGTACGGAGAAGCGTACCTCCGCGATAACGCGTTCATGGTCATTCGCTTCAGGAGGTGCGAGCGTTGAGTGAGCTGGGCGAGACCGGCGTCAGCCCCAACCCCATCCTCAAACTCAAAAAGCCCCTCACGCTGAAGGTGACGTGGAAGGACGGCACGTGGTTCGTCGAGTGCGAGGAACTCGGCATCTGCAGCAGTGGCGACACTCTCCCGGAGGCGGCTAAAACTTTCCAGGACAACCTGGTCGCCCTAGCCACAGAGACTACCGAGGAGGAGAGGGCACTCGAGGAGTATGTCGAAGTGGGTCGCACCCCTCCATCCGGGGGCGTCAGGGTGAAACTGGAATTCGAGAGGCTCAGACACATCTCACAGTACTTTGGCTTTCCCGTCGCAGCGTTTTTCGCACCTCTGGACTCCCTGAGAATGCTCGACGGCAGGAAGGTGGACGACGACGTCAAGAAGAAGTTGGAAGCCCTCGAAAAGATCAGGGCGATTTTGGAGGGAGTAGAGTGAGCGAAAGAGGAAGTGAACTAATCGACGCCGTGGTCGAGGACCTCAACAGGTTACGCGAGTATGTCGAGAAGCTGGAGCAGAAGCTGGGCGAAAGGGCGTCGACCTCCACCACTCCAACGAAAACTCCAGCACTCGTACCGACATTTCCCGTCCCGAAGGAGCTGGACGCGGAGGAATTCAGAGCCTTCCTCGAGAAGCCGTACCTGATAATGCCAAAGGAGAGGGACGAGTACTACGTCATCGTCCCGCGCTTCGTGGACTTCCACGTCGGGTGGCTGGAGAGGCAGACGGAGAGCTACAACATCTTCGTCATCAACCGCTACACGCGGTGGTTTTCCGAGCTTCCCGAGGAGCTACGCCCACTGTTCGAAGAACCGAGACGGGCGACGGTCGAGGGCAACCACCTGAAGACCTCTCCGGAGGACAGGGACCACTTCTGGAGAAAGTACCGCAAGCACCTGTCGAGGAGGGAGGGCGAAGACATCATCAGGATAAAGAGGGGGCACGAGTTCGAGCTGATAGCGGAGCTCGTCGCCGATGGGGTCCTCCCCTTCAAACCCCAGCCCGTGGACGAGAGGGACCTGCGAGACTGGGACGGCATTGCGTTGAGGGACTACCAGCGAGAAGCGTGGAACGCGTTTCTGGAGAAGGGGACGATAGGCATCTTCTGGCCACCAGGAGTCGGAAAGAGCTACTTTGGAGTTTACGTTCTCGCGAGGGTAAAGGGTAAGAAGCTGGTAGTAGTGCCAACGAGGACACTGGTAGAGCAGTGGAAGGAGAGAATCAGAGAACACATCCCTGAGTACGGGGGAGAGGTGGAAGTCACCACGTACGCCTCTTTCCACAAGATACGCAACAAAGAGTACGCCCTCGTGATCTTCGACGAAGTACACCACCTGCCCGCTCCAACGTACGTCCGCCTCTCAACCCTGAAGAGAAAGTACACGCTCGGCCTCTCTGCGTCGCCGTACAGGGAGGACGGAAAGGAAGCCTACATCCTCGCCCTGACCGGCTTTCCGGTAGGACTCGACTGGAGTGCTTTCCTCAGGAGGGGTCTATTGAGCAACCCAATCTTCAGGGAGAGAGTCGTGAGGAGTGACCAGGAGAAGGTAGAACTCGTCGAGGAACTCGTCGCAGACGGCAAGAAGACGCTGATCTTCTGCGACTCCATTACGCTCGGTCAGAGGATCGCGAAGAGGCTCGGCGTACCGTTCGTGTACTCCCGGACGAGGAACAGGATGGACGCACTCCGGAAGTCGAGAGCAGTAGTGGTGTCGAGGGTCGGGGACGAGGGAGTGAGCCTCTCCGACGTGGAGAGAGTGGTGGAAGTGGCTTTCCTCGGTAAGTCGAGGAGGCAGCAGACGCAGAGGTTCGGGAGACTGTTACACTCGAAGAGGGGAGTGGAGCACACGCTCCTGATGACGAGGGAGGAGTTCGAGAAGTTCTACCCCCGAGTGTACGCGGTGGAGGAGAAGGGTTTTAAGGTCGTCGTGGAGGGGGAGAAAGCGTGACGACCTGTCGAGGTGGCACAAAATGACGCCCGTACAGACATCTCCGGTAGTTTACCGGGAAATTCTTAAGGTCGAGTAGCGTCAGCGAGCTGATAAAGGGGATCAGGACTACGGAAGTTTGGGGGGCGACGAGATTACTCTCAAGAAGTTCAGGATTTTTTCAGACTCGATCCACTTCTCGTCGAGAGACCTGAGTAACGTCGTAATGCGCTGTACCTGTTCTTTTACCTTCTCGCGTAGCTCACTCTCTCCGTACAGTTCCGCGTTCAGGAGGATCGCTGCGAGCGGGTTTCTGATACCGTCTATTATTCTGGCAATCTCCACGATGTTGTGTGCGAGTATCTCTCTCATTTCGGCGAGTTTGACGTTGTACGCGACATCGTCCAGGGTGGCGGAGAGAATCCCCCTCTCCTCGTGGGACAACTCCCTCGCGAGTGAGAGAACTACCTTACCGACCTCCTCGCTGGCCACGGAGAGCGGGAAGGTGTAACTGTACTCGCCGGGGGTACCAGCCTCCCACGTCGCTACGCGTTCACCCCCCGGTGGGGGCCTCCTCCTGAGGAGTTCGACCCTCACGTGTGCGGCCCCCTCCACGTTCAGGAGGGTTCGTCCGACCCTCTCCGCGAGGGCGTCGAGGTCGCGTGAGTGTAGCAGCGTCTCCCTTATGTTTTGTGCGATCCGCAAGAGGTTCCTCACCCTGACCTCGCCGGTAATCTCCCTCGCCATGACGACGCACACGTCCAGGGGAGGAATTGGGCGGTAGTACGTCAAAAAGTGCCTGAAGTCCCTCGCGTCCTCGTCCACCACCATCTCCCCCCTCTCGATGGCCCTGGTGACGTTGAGCATCCTCCTGTTGGCGACCTCTTCGTCGAACAGTTCGTGGAGCCTCTTTCCGGTCGGGTCCGTGCCTATACTCCGCTTTGCGGCATGATTCGCCGAGAGAACCTTACCGCTACGATCCACGAGGAGAATCGCTACGGGAGCTTTTTGAAGTATGTCGCTGTGCGTCTTGAGAATGGTCAGGAGGAGGTCTACAACTTCGTGGTCGACTTGCATTACTCTTTCTTGTTCAAGGAAGTATATAAAGAGTCCCTGACCTGCCTGCAATCCTGGCAGCCTCGCCCCATCACCTCAAACAAGCCTTCTTTTCGTTTAACTATAAACAAAAAATTTATTTACTTACACCCTGATAGTTAACTATCGGGGTGATAGTTTGTACTTCGACCCAAAACCCAAGAGGCGGAGAGAGGACCTCTACGGGAGGGAGAGGGAGCTCGCGGAACTCGAGAAGTCCGTGAAGTCCAACCCCCTCACCGTCGTGACGGGCGTGAGGAGGCTCGGAAAGACGTCGCTCATCCTCGTCGCCCTCAGCGAGAGACCCGGTGTAGTCGTGGACCTGAGGGGAGTGGGACGGAGCTGGGAGTCTCTCTACAGGAGGATAAACGCGGCGATAAACGACTTCGCAAGAACGAACAGCACCCTCTGGAGCAAAATGAAGAAGAGTTTGAAAGCCATTTCGGGAGTTAGCGTAATGGGCACCGGCGTGACGCTGTCGTGGGGGGCGGATAGACCAGACCTGGCGACGCTACTCGAAAGGTTCGCGGAGCACGACGTCGTAGTCGCGTTTGACGAGGTGCAGACCATTAGAGGAGTTATGGGGCGCAAATTTGCGGAGGTACTGGCCCACCTCTACGACCACACCGACCTCAAAACGATCTTAAGCGGGTCGGAGGTCGGGTTGCTCTACGACTTCTTAGGTGTAGAGGATCCCAAGGCTCCACTGTACGGCAGGTACTTCCACGAGGTCAAGTTGGGGAGGTTCAGCCACCTCGAAAGCGTGGACTTCCTGACGAAGGGCTTCGAGCAGGTAAAGATGGACGTGCAGAGAGAGGTGCTGGAGTACGCCGTGGAGAGGCTGGACGGAGTGGTAGGGTGGCTCGTTAACTTTGGTTGGAAGAGCGTCCAGACCGGTGAAGTGACGACGAGAACAGTTGACGAAGTCCTGGAGGACGCGGAGAAGCTCGCACTCAGCGAATTTAAATCCTTCCTCGAAAAACACGTTCCGGCAGAGCGTAGACTCGCCGAAGTTGCGAGGGCAATCGCAAGTGGAAAGACCCACTGGTCGGACGTAAAGAGGGCCCTGGAGAAGAGCGAGAAGAGGGAAGTACCAGACGCGACCCTGTCCAGACTCCTGAACACTCTCCTCAAGGCTACGTACGTCGAGAAAATAGTGGACGGTAGAAACGTTTACTACAGAATCACGGATCCCGTGCTGGAGCACGCACTCAGGCGGGAGAACGCCCACGTGTAGGAGAAAGACGTTTGCCACCCCTGGGGAGGACCATGCCCCCCAAAAAACGAATTCCAAGAGACGAACTTGAAGATCTCGTAGAACGAGGCTACAAACTCAAACACCTTGCCGAACATTTCGGTTGTGACATCTCAACGATCAAGGCCCGCATCGAGGAATACGGCATAGAGTTCCAACCGAAATTTTCGGAGAAAATTACGATCCCCAAACGCGAGATAATAAGGAAGATTAAGGAGGGCAAGACGTTCAAGGAAATCGCGAAAGAGTTTGGGGTAAGCTACTCGACACTTCTTAAGCGAGCGAAAGAGTACGGGATAGACTACTGGGAGACCAGAATACCCCGGGACGAGCTTAGAATGCTACTAAACAAAAAGATGAGCGTACCGGAGATAGCGAACTGGTTCGGAGTGTCTCAAAAGACGGTAGAAAGTAGGATAAAGAGGTACGGACTGCAGAGGCCCAATACGAAGAGAGATACCTCCCCCAAGACTATTTCGAGAGAGTTGCTTTACCACTGGTATGTAGAGGAGGGCCTGAGCATCGACCGGATCGCGAACGAACTTGAGGTCTCAGATTCGACAGTTTACAAGTACCTAAAAAAGTACAACATCCCACTGAGAAGCAGGAAAATCTGTCCAGATCCAAAGAAAGAAGATATCGAGGCACTGTATTATGGACAGAACCTAACGTTCCACGAAACGGCAAAGAAGTTGGGAATCGGATCTGAAAGACTCGCTTCGTTAATGAAAAAGTATGGTATAAAGCCGAAACCCAAGTCAAAAAGGAGATACAGCGACGAAGAGATTCTCGATGAGTTGAGAAAAGCTGTTACGAGATACGGGGGAATCCCCACGCAGAAAGAGCTTAGGTACGACGACGAGTTCGGGATAGACGTTAAGACAGTTACCAGGAGGTTTGGGAGCTGGAAAATCGCAGTCAGTCGCCTACAAGTTTGAGTTGGGCAAATCTTGCGATAACTTCGTCTCGCTCCAAGACTACTGTACTCGACTTCAAAAAAAAACAACTTCTAACCTACTCAGCGGCGATACTTCGGTTCGCTTACATCCGTTACACTTTTTTGTAATACTATTTCCATTTATTACTTAAGTTAGAAATGCTAATTTCCACTTGTTAGGAAAGGTTGAAACAACTTGAGTGCGACTACGGCGCCGCTGACGCGCCGTCACGCTCGTCGGTTGCCTGGGGGAGCGTTAGGAAACGAGCGCTAGTGGCCGCAGACACTTTTCGAGTCTCTCTAGAGTCTTTGGCGCACTGGAGGAGGTTTTTGAGAGCATTTTCCCCATAAGTCTATTGCCTTTTTTCATTTTTTTGTTCTTTTTTCCAGCCCAACCATCTTCAGAAAACGACTTCTCGTTCGTCCTCTTAGGGAATGGCTAACGGAAAGGAAGATGTACGGAAACGAGATCCCGCAAAGAAGCCCTGTATAATGAGCAAGGCTATTCATGCCTCTCAGAATGATGTAGGGTGAAATTCCCTCAAGTAGGAAAGAGAAGGCGATGCAGGTGACTGTTACAGCAACCATGATTTTCTTCAAGATAGAGTAGTCCCGTCTGTACTTGACGATAAGATACGCCATCGGGATTACTACGAAAATTGCGGAAATGTAACCAGCCCACCAGGTAGGGGTTCTTTCGTATGTTTTCACGAGAAAGCCGTAAATTACCAAAAAGATTAGGAATAGCATGGAGACAATTTCGTCTTTTCTTTCGAATACCATTTTGAGAGATACTCCAGATAGAAGTATGCCGTATACTGCAAAAACGACACCTGAAAAGCCGTATGTGGCCTTAATACCTTCCAGAACCGAGAGAGTTAGATAGGAGCAGACAAAGGGGACGATAAGTATTACCGCCAGAAAAGAGATTCTGAATATCCTTATAAGCCCCATTCTTCGGTACAGCAGAACGCAGATGAAACTCTCAGTGCTCCTCAGCAGGATGTTGTGGAGGACATGCTTGCCGGTGAGAGAGCCCTCATAGTCTTCGACGAGCTCTCGGACTACATTATGAACTTCATTGGCGGGGAATACAGAGACTATGCGAGGTCTGTCATAAACTTCGTGGAGTACTTCATTCAGGCAGTAAGGAAGTCTAAGAGTGTTGCTGTAATCACTCTTCCAGTAGATGCAAGCGGTAAGACGGATTTCAGGTATGAGGACTCGGAGAAGCTTATCCTTTCCCTCTGGAACACTCTGAAGGATAATGCGGAGCTTATCGAACCTCTGAGCAGCGAGAGCCTCGACATAACCAATGTCTTGAAAAAAAGGCTGTTTGAGAGCATTCCAGATTTTGTCAAGGATAAGACAATCCAGAGGTTGAAGGAGAAGGTAGAGAACTACATGACGTACTTCGGAACCATCGAGTACGTCCACGAAGTTGAGGAGACCTATCCCTTCTCTCCCGACTACATCAGGCTTCTGCAAGAGGTGATTATTAGGGCTGGTTTGCAGAAGACGAGGGATGCTCTGGCCATCTCCATGAAAGTTGTGAGGGGTATCCATCAGAGCAATGAAGATCCGGATTTGATAATGCCCTTCCACATCAACCTCACGTGGTTTGACAACGTCTTTGTGAGCACTCCGGACGAATACAGGCACATCTACGTCAGGCAGGTTGAAAGCTACGAGAGTTCCCGCTACGGTAACCTTCCAAAATACATACTCAGAGTCATATTTCTCGCCACCTACCACTACGACTCTGCCGTACCTCTCGAACAGTTCCCGACGAAGAACGACATCGTCAGGATGGTTTACGAGCCTGCAACCTTCTCAGTGAGCAACCTTGAGGTTCCGGATGTTGAGAATGCTATCAACGAGATTCTCTCCAGCACCGAAATAACTCATCTCAACGAGAAGGACGGTAAGTTCTGGTTCTGGAGATTTCCGAACATTAAGGAGTACATAAGGAAGAGGGCTGAGAGAATTCTCAGGGATGAGGACCCAGAAATCTATACCAGAATGGAGGAGTTCGTGAAGCTGGGGCTGAAGGGCAACCTTGAGAAGTTCGCTCAGGCGAAGGTGTCCACAACCAAGGGCAAAAAGGGGAAAGTGAAGTTACCTGAGCACGTCTTTGAGGAGTTCTATATCATTAAGGACTACGATGTTTATCCCGATGACGATCAGAAGCTCAAGCTCGTCGTCCTGCTAAGGCCCGACCTCGTCAGCGAGATCGAAACGCTGATGTGGAATGTTGAGAAGTCTCCGAGAACTTACAGGAACACTCTCGTATTCCTCACTCCAGTGGATAGTGGAGATTACCTCACCAGAGACAGGTGGCCGAAAGAGTACAAGGATCTCATGCGGAGCATTGCCGGACTTATAGCTTCGGAGAGAATTCTGGAGGAGATTTACACAATCTACGGTGAATACGGAGAGGATGCGGTCAATGTGCAGAAAACCATCATAGACAACGAAATGGCGAGGTACAGATCCGAGGTAGCTGGAATGGTGCCAAAGGCCTTTACATACGTCTTCTACCCCATCAACGAAAAACAGATAGGAGTTGCTAAAATCGTAAACACCGGCTACTATCTACCATATCACGTTCAGGAGACACTCATGGTGGAGGATAAGCTCGTTGAGAGCCTCGACTTCGAGTACTTTGCGGCCCTTCTGAAGCAGGAAATGGGAGTGGATCTCGACACCGACGAGAAAATGAAGACTGTGGAGCAGGTGATAGGCTGGTTCCATCAGAATCCGAAGTTCCCGATGGTGAAGGCGAAGACCATCAAGGATACAATAGCGGACGGCGTCAGGATGCTGAGAATCGGAATCATGAGGGGGAAGGGTGACAGGGCCGAGATATACTTCAAGCCCGTTCACGATACGAGGCCTGTAACGCAAGATGTCGAGGGAAGAGTTCCATCGCAGATACTTGACGATGATGGCATTCTCTCCAGACAGCGTGCAATAGAGGAGCAGTTCAAGCTGTTGAAAAGCAAGCAGGTTGAGAGAGTGCTCCCGACACACGTGGAAAGAATATACTACGTCGTTTACGCTGACACCAGCGATAGCTATACTCTCGACCAGCTCGAAACTCTACCTGACTGGAGAGAGATTTTCTTCTACGGAGTGATAGTCAGGGTTGTTGAGAAGGTTGACATGGACCTCCTCCTCGAGATCTATCCTGCCAATGTGCAGACGGTCGAGAGGAGCGAGAGTGCGACGTTCGTTATACAGGCCAGGCCAATAAACCTGAAATGCGATGGTGTGGGGATAGTAATCAAGAGCAAGAAGGATAGAAAAACAATTCTCGACAAAACTCCTTCTCCAGAAATCACTGATGCTGGTAAAGTTTACAGGGTTGAGTTTGAGGTAGAGCCCGTTGAGAAGGTTGAGGAGTTCGAGGTAGTGGTAACGACGGTAGGAGAGCAAGAGATTACGAAGAAAGCCACGATAAAGGTTGTGATAAGGGATAAGAAGGAGGATATAATTGTCACCAAAAAGATTGGTCCGGAGCACATCGGATGCAAACTCCTGAGCATAAGCGAAGTAGAGGACTTCGACGTGCTTGAAGAGCTCAAGAGCTCTGTAATTCCTCTCGGCAGGAACAAGGTTAGCGGTAAGGTTTACGGTGGTATCAAGGTTGTGTACGCTGGCGGTGAGATGGATCTGACTGTGAGGGGAATGGAGCTAGAGGTGGGTGTGGATGCCACAATCGAGCTGGCTGAATACGGAGACGAGAAGAGCTTCACCTCCAGGTACAGGGTTGAGTTCGAGAACACAGTTCTCGACGAGCTGCTGGTGAAGAAACTTGAGAGGTTGAACAACAGGGTAGCCTTCACTCTCAGGAGGGAGGAGTGATGGGTAGTATTTTAGCCCAGGGGTTTGCTTTTAAGGTAGGAAGAAGGGTGGCGTTTGTGAGGTACATCACACTGGTCAGGGAAAAAGGAAGAGTTGTGGCTGAGTTCAGTGGTTCTGAGAGAGCCAGGCCGCACATCAGAGTTGGAGTGGATAGAGGTTTGTTCGAGGAGTTTCTCGGCACTCTCGACTTCACCAAAATGGATCCATCCGAATTCGGAGGGGGCTTCGAAGCTGTCTACTCTACGGAGAACGATTGGGCTTTTGAGATTGCTTCCCTCTACGCCATAATACTCAGAGCACTCAGGAGGGAGGAGAGGAAGGCAAAGAAGAGGAAGATTATAGATGTCCTCCTCAACATGCATCCCTACGAGCTCACCTTCTGGAACTACCAGCTCAGCAAGGCAAGGGACAGATACGCTCAGGACAGAGTTGCGAGGGCTTTCCTCCTCCTTACAGGGATAAGGTGACGATGGAGTGGGGATGGGGTGTAATGAGGTAAGGTGATCCCATGAGCGAGACAAATGCCAGAAACCTCGTTGCGAGGTTTCTGGTAGAGCTGGCCGAGAACGATCCCTCCTTTTTCATTTACTCAGCTCAAAACCATCTCGGTGATTTCAGACCATACATCCATCAGCAACTCCTCCTCTGGAGACTCTCTCCAGCCAAGGAGATCAGGACGATTGTTGGAGACGAAATTGGATTGGGTAAGACCATTGAAGCCATCCTGACGATAAAACACCTTCAGAAGAGGGGGGCAAAAAGGTTTCTCCTGCTCGTTCCAAAGTCTCTGAAAAGACAGTGGAAGGGAGAGTTGCTCAAGTTCTTCCAGCCGATTGAGATTTTCGAGCTCGACAGCAGAAACATTCCAACTCTCTGCCACAGCAGAGCCCGTGAGGGGGTGTATCTGGCCTCGATAGACACAGCCAAATCCGAAAAGAACCGCTTTCACGTCAGGAGCGTTGGCTGGGATGCAGTTATAGTGGATGAGGCCCACAACCTTGGAAGTGACAGCCAGAGAGATTCCCTGATAGTTCAGCTCGACGTCAGGCACCTGATATTCCTCTCCGCCACTCCTCACAGGGGGGATGCGAGGAGATACCTCAGACTGCTCTCTCACCTCGATAAGAGAATAAACCCAAAGGATGACAGGTTCAACTCTCTCTCCTTCTACAGGACCACACACAACACGCTCATTCACAGGAGAACGAAAAGGCTGGTAAATGAGGTGGAGAGAGAGAAGATTTTTCCGAACTGTACGGTTATGGCCGTTGTCACGGAAGCCACCAACCTTGAGAAGAGCTTTGGGAATGAGATAACGGACTTTCTTGCGAGCGTTCTGAGGGGGAGAGGAGAGGATTCTCCAGTTGGTCTGCTCGTTGCCTTGATGAGGAAGAGAGTTTCTTCCAGCCCCAGGGCAGCTATCAAAACTCTCGAAAGGATCATCCAGCCGAGTGTGGAAGGTGCAGAAGTTAAGGAGACAATAGCGGAGAAACTGCTCGGCGAGTCCTTTGAGGATGTTGGAGAGGCGCTCGAAAATGTAGATGCGGAAGAGGTTGACGAGATTTACGATGCTGTTTTCGAGAAGTACAGAGACCATCTCTCTCCGGGAGAAATAGCGAGGCTGAGCGAGTTTATTTCTCTGGCCAAAGAGATTGAGAATGGAAAAGATTCGAAGCTTGAGGCCCTCAAGGACATTCTCGACCACCACGTTGGAAATGGGGAGAAGGTGATAGTCTTCACCGAGTACAAGGACACGCTCGACTACCTTGAGGAGAAGCTCAGGGATAGATACAGAATAGTGACCGCTTACGGAGGGCTGGCTGAGAGTGAGTACGATAGAAGGTTCAGAGAGTTTCTAGAGAAGGCCGACGTGCTCATAGCTACCGATGTTGCTTCAGAAGGTCTCAACTTGCAGAAAGCAAACATAGTGGTGAACTACGAGCCTCCGTGGACGCCGATAAAGCTTGAGCAGAGAATGGGGAGAGTCTGGAGAATGGGCCAGGAGAAGGATGTAACAATCTACAATCTCTTCCTCGGCACGAGGAGCGACATAGAGCTGGCCAGAATTCTTTACGAGAAGATGCTCAGCATAAAAGATGCTCTGGCTGACGTCAAGAACTCCATAGGCGAGGACATACAGTATGCAACCTCAAGGGTTATCGAGAGTGTTGAGGAGATGATAGACACCTCCACTCTTCCAAGCTCTGTGAAGTACCAGAACAGAGTTAGGAGAGTCACGGAGCACCAGCTCATCAGGGCTCAGCTACAAGGAGAGCTCGACGACTTCGTTGAGACCATCATAGCCCACATCAAGCAGTTGAGATACGAGTTGAGCTCGAAGAGAGTTTATCCCGTTGAGAATGCTGTGTCCGGTGAACTACCCCTTGCTTACGCAAGGGGCTTCCCGCTTCATTGAGAGAACTTGCCCCTCGATCACGTTTCTGTAGCTAATCACGAGGGGTAGAGGTTCTCTCTCCACGGGCGTTCGGGACCGTCCCAGCCCCACATCTAAGATGTTCAGGGAGGCGTTATAATCTCTGTCCACCTCCCATCCGCATTTGGGACAGACAAACCGTCTATCATTTAGCCTGAGATCTTCCACAACATGACCACATTTAGCACATCTCTTTGACGTATTGGCAGGCTTAACTCTCACCACCCGCCTACCAGCTCTTTCAGCCTTGTAGGCGAGCAGTGAGAGGAATTTAGACCAAGCAGAGTCGAGAATGTGTCTGTTCAAGGTCGATGACTTACCGTTCTCGACCATATCTTTAACATCCAAATCCTCAACGCATATTACATCGTAATTTCTGACGTAGTAGCAAGAGAGTTTGTGCAGAAAATCTAACCGCTGATTCTCAAGCTTCTCGTAGAGTTTAG